>MJGMD1__coassemble_1808_pt1 | contig 151468 bp, 121 predicted proteins | sample MJGMD1__metabat2_low_PE_010 | metagenome-assembled genome bin MJGMD1 | reverse complement strand
CCATATTTCTGACTTATTATCTATAAAATATTGAGTAATAATCGGTTGTAAATACTAAAATTGAAGCACTTACATATTACTGGGAAAATCGACATGCATTACAAAAGAATTCAAATATCCCTGCCTATATTCTTACTATAATCAAACATAAATGTATCAACTATCTTCAGCATATACAAATCCGGCAAGATGTCAACAAAGAGTTAATGGACCATGCGCAATGGGAATTGAATACACGTATCTTTACACTTGAAGCCTGTAATCCGGATGAATTATTTTCCACAGAAGCACAAGAAATTGTAAATAAGACATTAGCGGAACTTCCGGAACAAACTCGCCGCATCTTTATTATGAGTCGTTATGAAAATAAGTCACACAAAGAAATTGCCCAAACATTCGGTATGACTACAAAAGGAGTCGAGTATCATATCGGCCAGACATTAAAAAAACTTCATACCAACCTGAAAGATTACATTCCACTACTGATATTCCTGTCCCGCATTAATTAAGCGGACAAAAAACGGGTTGCATATCAGGGTAACAAAAAAAATCATAGTTATGATTTTCCCAAATGATAACTATGAATTGGAAAAACCATAACTATGATATTAAAAATGCAGATTGTTCTCCGGTTCCTTTATTTTATCTTTTCAAACCAAGGCAACCGTTCCAGCGGAGCATTAATTTCTATCGTTTTAGGCCCTTTGAACTTCTTGCCGGTATCATCGCGCCATGTTCCTTTAGGTAACATCACCTTACGGGTATGTTCTTTAGTAAGGACTGGGGCGACAAGATATTTATCCCCTAACATAAACTGGTCTTTACATGTCGTAAAACCCTGATGTGGGAAAACATATTCCATATGACGGATTATCGGTTCGCCGGTCTCGGCGGAATGGTGTGCCAGTTCTAAAATATAACTACCCATCTTTTCATGCAAATGAGCATAGTCGCGGCAGATAGCCAGATGTTTTTCATCGAGGATACGCCAGGGAGCTACAGAAAACTGCATCATCGGCATCAGGGCATGGACCTGACAGGAACGGACAATCAGTTCCTGGTCTAATTTGGTTTGGTCTATTCCTAAAAAAGAACCGAACTGGCCACCACCGATCATATCCGGGCAAGCATAGGCATACCCTAACAATCCTGCGGAAATCATATCCGGAATCAATACTCCGACTGCATTCCAGGAATAATCTTTATCCCCTAAACGCTGAACCAATGGTTGCCCACCCATTTTCCAGCCTGCACGGTATTCATTATAAGGGAAGTCCAGACCGATCTTTGCCCAATACTCGCACATATCGACAGAGGTGGCTGCTTTATCATAAAATTCGAGAGCCGGATTTGTGTAGTGGCTGATATCTCCGGCATCAAATTTAAAACCATCCACACCATATTTTTCCTGCATCGTACGCAGTTGCTGCTTCAAATGTGCGGCAGCTTCCGGGTTACTTAAATCATAACAAGCACTATAACCGTTCCACCAGGGAATGATAGCCGCTTCTCTTGTCCCTTTTTTCTTTATCAGAAAACCTTTTTGCTGAAGTTCGCGAAACTCAGGACTATCCGGACTGACAAAAGGACAAATCCAAAGCATAATCTTAAATCCCTGCTGATGCAAACGGTCGATCATTCCTTTCGGATCGGGAAAACGTTCCGGCTTAAAGTCGAAGTTGCCATAATATTTCTGCCAGTTATCATCCACCATGAAAACGCCTACAGGGAAATCATTTTTCAACACATTATCCGCATATTTCAAAATATCCTCCTGATTCTGATTATACATCAGTTCTATCCATGTATTATATTGAGGCATAGAGAAGAATAAAGGTTCGGGCAGTTTTCCGGATGCAGGAAAATGTTTGGATGAAGCAGACATATATGCATCTTTCAACGTCTTTCCTGCCAAAATCGGTTCAACATTTTCATAATCGGAATAAATACGGAGTTCACCATTTTCCACTTTAAACGAAAACGGTTTATCACTCCAGATATAACGTCCTTCCGATGAAAGAAGCAGAGGCACATTCTGATTGTTCAGGTTTTCAGATGCCAAATCGTAAAGGCGCAGACTTCCGCTGTAAGGCATTCGGGAACCGAGAGCCACCATGCCTCCCCACCATTTTTCGCCGGATAAAGAGGCTATTTTCGTTTCATATTTACTTTCGGCAAGGCCATAAAATACAACCAGGGAAAGAAGCAACGACAAAAAAGAAATTTTTCTTATAAACATATTGTTTTCTATTTCAATTTTAGTTAGTTATTTCTGCAAATACACGTTTCGCCGTAGAAATGCAATCACCTTCCGGACGGGAAACATAAGGTGTAGTTTCCTTTGTCCATGGCTCTTCCACTGCATAAAAATCTATTTCAGCAGGAGAGTGTCCATTTAGCTTTTGCCCCAAATAGTCGAACCACAGTTTCCAACGCATATAATAAAAATCTTTCAGGATACCGTTCCATTCTTTATGGGCATAGTCGCGTAAACCGCCAGTATCGGCGGCATTCCGGTTTCCCCAGGTCGTAATCTGTACCCGGGCATTCCATTCATACAAATCTTTCTCAGCCGGGGTAGTTCCCAGATTACGGGCATTTGCAATCCAGGAGCCGACTTTAAATTCCGGACGGGTTGCCAGTAGTTGGTCCTGCAAAAGTATCAAATTCAGAAAGCGCTGGGAAGATACGGCAAACAACTGCTTATCCGCAGCCTCGTAAGCGGCATTGACTACTTTTAAAACCAATCTGCCTTTCTCTGCGACAGCTTGCCTTACGATATCAATCAAGTCGTATTCAAAGTTATTGTTGCCTTTATAATCATTAGCAACTGAAACCATCAGGGAAGCTGCACGTATCACATCTTGCGGATTATAGTAATCTTTCATCTCCGACCAACTGGAAACCTGGTAAGCATCCAATGAAGGACGGGCACAGAATATGGATTCATGTGTTCCCTGCTGTACCGACTCCGATGGACAATTATAGATTGAATTGCTCAATAGTTCCCATGCCTGCCAGACCACCGGATTCACATCTCCGTAACGGGCAAACAAATAACCTTTCAACCAATCCTCTTTTTCAAAGTGTTCGGTACGCCAGGGCAGTTCGCATAGCAACTCATACATGACCGGATTATTTTCCGAACCTTCCATCGTCATACCTACTCCACGTAATGTCTTACCGAAAATACTTTCTTTCGCTTTATAAAATTCATCGATTACATGTTTCATCTTTCCATGCAAACCAACATTACCCCCATAATTCAGTAACATACAATAGAGCCAGTCATGTTGTCCGAAACCATTCTTTCTGTACCAGGTAGACTCTTTATCCCCCCACTGCGGACGGCTTTCTGCAAATAAGTCAAGTACCAGCATATCTCCGGCTTTTAGATTCTCTATCATTTGCGAACGAGGATTGCTCTGCCATGCCTGTGCAACCCAAACAGCTTTCGGATTCGTATTCTTCATCGCCTTCATAATCGCTTTACCGGCTGCATCCAAATCTACACCAGCAACACTTCCTCCCTCGTGGAATGGGTCCATGCTGTAATAATCCGCTTTACCGAATAATTTATTCATTTCCTTATAATAAAGAGAAGCTATTTCCTGGAAACGCGGGTCTGTCGGTTGCAGGAAAGCCGGACGGCGATAACCGCACCAAAATCCGGGGTCGGAAACATTCAAACCGAGTTTCTCTTTTGCATTGTGAGGGACCATGCCCGAATAACCGGGAAGTACCGGATGAATGCCATATTCGCGCATGCGTTTCAGTATCTTTTGTTGTAAAGCGGTCTGTTGTTTGTACCAGCTATCCGGATTAGGACCGCCCCAACCTTCCAGATTATTCATTAACCACCATGCCATAAAACCGGGACCAGCTACAAACTCATTGATCTCATCCTTGCTATAGCCTAACTTGGTTAAAACATTATACCAAACACTTTCCACCCCTGTCATTGCCAGCGGAAGGTTGATGCCATGCAAGGCCATCCAATCGATCTCTTTCTCCCAACGCGCCCAGTCCCAGAACGCCATGGTATACGAATAGGTACAATAATTAAAATCATAACGGAGCTTCATATCCGTTTCATGCCGTTCTTTTTGTTTAACGGCAGGCAGTACATCCGGCAATTTCGCTTGCATGCCATTCCACGAAAGATGAATACCCGCATGATATTTCAGATACCAGTTGATTCCGGTCGCTATGCTTACATAATTATTTCCGCGGACTACCACCTTATCTCCTTTCTGGTCGAGTTCGAAAAAGTCTGTCGGGGATTTAGCCTGCTCGATAATAAATTTACGGGAAGCCCCTTTATCGATACGTTCCAGAAGGCCGTCGATAGGCGTTGCACCCGCCTTTATTATCATCAATAGCAGTAAAATAGTAATGACTTTAAGCCTGTTCATGGTATATTTATTAAATGATTCAAGAATAAAACAGATACCGGAGTGTTTTGACATCGGAGCAAAGATAATCAATAGCCGGTCATCTTATATAAAAAAGAAAACTCTTTATGCAGCACTTCTTAGCCAGAAAATACCACATAAAGAGTTTCACCTGTTTGGATATTATCCGGATTATCTATTAATAGCCCGGATTTTGAAGAACGACACCCTTACCTTCGTTGATAACAGACTGAGGCAATGGCATTACATTCATATAATCTTTAGCAGTTACAGAACCTCTGTATTTCTTGGCATATTCAATGTATTTTCCGTAACGTATCAGGTCTGTACGGCGTGCACCTTCAAACCATAGCTCGTGTCCGCGTTCTTCCAATACTTTTTCCAGGAAGTCGTCTACACCGGTGAAATCACTCATTTGATATTCATCCAGTTTGGCACGTGTATGAACTCTGTTCAATAAATCTACAGCTTCATTTGTTACGGCATTACCGTCGCGTACAATCGCTTCAGCCAATAAGGTCAGCACGTCCGCATAACGATAAACAATCCAGTCAATCTGGCTTTCTTCGCCGGTTGCAGCGGGGTCTTCACCATACTTAACAGGCATAGCACCACCAGTCAATACGGTTCCCGGATTTTGTTCATTGTATGTTTTGCCATCCGTTCCGACAAATTCCCCAACTAAAACCTTCAAACGGTCGTCCTTTTTATCGAATGTCTTATAGAAAGACCACAATACACGGTATCCACCCCATTTCTGGATGCTTTCATTTTTGGTAGGATATTCACTGGATAATACGTGAGCCAGCCACAACTGTTGGTTTACACTGCTGCTACAAACACATGCCCAGATCGTTTCCACATTTCCTTCATTTTCCAGGGTAAAGATATCTTTATAATTCTTCATCAGGTCATAACCATATTCGGGCTTCATCAATTCGCGTCCACAAGCCACAGCTTTTGTCCAATCCTTTTCCTGCATATAGAATTTCATCAAGACCGTATAAGCCAGACCTCTGGTGAAACGACCGTAATTAGGGTCTGTTATCTTATAAGTTGCCGGCAGCACTTTCGTTGCAGCTTCCAAGTCATCTACGATAAATTTAACCATTTCCTCGTGGGTGGCACGCGGTATGATTACTTCTTCCAACGGGCTGTTCAACTGTTCCAATGTCGGAATTTGTATCGTTCCGTAGAAATCATATAAAAGATAAGCCAACCAGCCTCTTGCGCAACGGACTTCTGCTTCAAGGCGCGTCTTCACCTCTTCCTTCATTTCTATTCCGGCAATACGATCCAATGTCAATGTCATCTTACCTATATCTTTAATATAAGTCTTATAGATTTTTGTAGGACAATCGGATGCCGGCGAAAAATTAAAATCCAGCAAATCAGGCCAGCAAACATCATTCCACTGGCAGTATCCAATATCTGTAGTCATTTCTCCGATAACATGGAAACCTCCGTTTGCAGATGTGTAAAGCCCATTATACCAATTAGAACGGAAAGGTCCATAAGCGGCTGCTGTAACCAAAGCTTCAGCGTCGCTTTGGTTGACCGGAAACATATTTGGATTAATGACATCATACATTTCCGATTCGAGGTTTGTACAAGAAGGAAGGAAAGCTGTGGTAGCCAACGACACCGATATTATATATAATAACTTTTTCATATTCGTCTTACTTTAAGATTTAATTAAAATGTAATATCCAATCCTATACTGAATGTTCTGACATTCGGATAAGCCCAGATGGAATTATCTGTTTCCAAGTCAAGACCTTTATACGGAGTGAGTACGAATGGATTATTTATATCTGCATAAACGCGTACATTAGAAAGTAACTTCTTATCCTGCTTCATCGGGATTGTATAACCGATAGTTATGTTACGGCAACGGATAAACCAGCTCTTTTCCAGGTAATAGTCTCCAATCTTACCTGTACTGGAACTTTCGGATGAACTTGTGCTTGCACTTCCGGCAGCAACCGGGCTCTTATCCTGGAAATATCCCGGACGGGTTGCAGAGGTATTATCGTGCGACCAAACTTCCATAGCGGATGTCGGCATATTGTACCCGCGGTACATATTCACAATACCGGTCATGCCATCGGCACCTGTCAACCATAAGTCTCTGTAAGAACCGATATTCCAACGGGCAAACTGTCCATAGAAATAGATATTGAAATCAAAGTTTTTATAACGGAATGTATTGTTGAAACCTAACAGGTATCCAGGGTCTTTGCTACCGTAAATAACTTTGTCTGCATCATCCAGTCTACCGTCCGGTTCGCCTGTTTTCATCGGAATGCCGTTTTCATCTACCCGGATTGAACCGTCTGGTGCATACAAGTATCCATCGATATCTTTAATTTTCACCTGTCCCGGAACAGAGCCAGCCATATGTTCCACTGTTTCTCCCGGCTGGATGATACCATCAGACAAGTATCCGTAGAAATAACGGAGTGGTGCATCATATTGTGAATATGCTGCAGGTTTCCAGGAAGCATCCCTTGTTTTCCACTTATCGCGATAGAGCGAGAAAGTTAAATCCGTAGTCCAGCTGAAATCTTTTGTTTCGAAGTTCTTAGTATTGACAGTCAGTTCAAAACCCTGGCTCTGAGTGCGACCGATATTAGCGGCAATCTTTTCCACTTCATTGTATGACAATAAAGTACGTTCACTCAGCAGGTCGGATACTACTTTATGGAAATATTCGGCAGTTACATTTAAGCGATTATTGAAGAAACCTAAATCCAGACCGACGTTCCATTCGGTGGTTGTTTCCCATTTCAAATCAGGGTTACCCATCTGGTCCAGATAAACACCTACATATTCAATGCCGCCAAACTCATTGTTCGTACCGGTTTTGTAGTAGCTGATCGCTTTATTTCCGATGTTCGAGTTACCGGTCTGTCCAAAACTCAAGCGTAATTTACCGTTAGAAAGCACTTTGGTAAGCGGTTGCATAAATTCTTCTTCCGTGAAACGCCATCCGGCAGCTACAGATGGGAAATATCCCCAACGATGGTTCTTTGCAAAGTTCGAAGCTCCATCGGCACGTAATGTGGCAGTCAATAAATAACGGTCTTTAAACGTATAGTTTACACGGCCGAAGAAAGAAGCCATTTCATTTTTGGATGCAGATGATTTTACAGTTGGCTTAGGATAAGCGCCTGCTCCCAGGTTATTGTACAAGAAGCCGTCTGTCAGGAAGTCGCTGTTTCCTCCGGCTAAATATTCATCGGTGAAACGCTGGAAGGAATAACCCACCAAAGCGTTAACACTATGCTGGCCTACTTTCTTCACATAATTGGCAGTCAATTCCATCAAATAGTCGGACTTGTCATACTGCGCAATATCAGCCTGTCCGTTCTTTTTCTGTCCGTAAAGTGTAGTTTTCGGCAGATAAACTTTACGTTTCTGATAGTTACGGTCGATACCGAAATTTGCTTTCAAAGTCAAATCCTGAATTGGCTTTATCTCTACGAAAACAGTTCCCAATACTCGTTCTTTTGTAGTCTTATCGGATATATCCAAAAGAGAAACCGGGTTAGGAAGGAATGCTGCTTCCGAGTTTAATGCATATTCTCCGTTTTCGTCCCTGATAGGAAGGAGCGGATTAAACTGTGCTGCGGCAGTCATGATACTTGCATTTTCGTTCTGGCCTTCACCTAAAGGAACATTGTTTGTCTGATTTCTCGACAGCGTCAGGTTGATACCCGTATTTACATATTTACTGATTTTCTGTTCCAGGTTGACACGGCCGGTATAACGGTCCAGACTGTTTTTCTTTACCACACCATTCTGTTTGAAGAAGTTTCCGGATACCAGGTATTTCGTATATTCCGTACCTCCGTTGATAGAGATATTGTGTTGTGTCTGGAAGCCAAGACGTGTGATTTCGTCAAACCAATCCGTATCATTTGCCGGATTTGCAATCTGTGCATCGGTATAACGTGGTACGTAAGGGCTTGATGCGCTTGCTTCCGATTGACCGCCGTAGATTCCGATTTTATTATTCTTCATCCATTCTTCTTTCTTGTAACGGTTCGATTCAATCATAAAATCCCGCGCATTCATCATCTCATATTCACCGGCAAGCGTTTGAACGGATGCTGTTCCGGAGTAGCTTACTTTAGGAGTACCCAGTTTACCTCTCTTAGTTGTCACGATAATTACACCGTTACCTGCACGGGCACCGTAAATAGCAGTAGAGCTTGCATCTTTCAATACTTCAATAGACTCGATATCATTCGGGTTGATGGAAGCAAGGATATTATCGGATGTACCGTTTTTGTATTTACCAAGGTCATCCATTTTATTATTGTCTACCGGATTCACGGGGAAACCGTCGATGATAATCAACGGATCGTTGCCTGCTTTTACGGAAGCAGCACCACGGATACGGAAGGAAGAACCTCCACCCGGCTGTGCACTGGTTGTATTTACTTGCAAACCGGCTGCTTTTCCTGCCAGAGCGTGACTGATGGTGGATACTGTACCTACAGGCGTATCGTCCATCTTTACAGAAGCAACAGCTCCGGTCATATCCTTTTTCTTCATTGTACCGTAACCTACTACAACGACTTCTTCCAATGCTTGTGCATCTTCCCGCAGTGTAATATTGATTACGGATTGATTTTTCACAGGAACATCCTGTGAGATGTATCCGATAAAGGAAACCTGTAAAGTTGCATGATCGGAAACTTCAATGGAATAATTTCCATCCATATCCGTAGTTGTACCATGAGTAGTACCCTTCTCTATAATGTTTGCTCCGGCAATAGGCCCTAACACGTCCCTAACGGTACCGGTTACTTTTCGGGTCTGCTGTGTTGTTGTGGCTACTGATTTTGCATCCTTTCCGGCTTCGGTAGTCAAAACAATGTGACGTTCTTTAATCGTATATTTAATACCCGTTTTAGCAGAGATCGCTTCTAAGACATCCTGAATATTGGCATTCTTCTTATTGATTGAGATTTTTTCGTTTTTGTTTATCTCTTCGAGATTATAGAAAAACAAAAATTCGGATTGTTTCTCTATTTGTTTCAACACACTTTCCAATGTAGCATTGCGAGCTGATACATTCAGCGTTGCCGTCTGGGCATAAGTTGCAGCAACTACTTGCGATAGGCATGCAACAAGCATTAGTACGGTAAGTTTCATAATTTTTATAGTTCTTTTCAGATTTAAAGAAACAACTATACGTTGATTATTCATACATTTGATTGTTTTAAGATTAAACACTATCCCACGGCAATGGGAGTTTAATTGATTCACTCATTTTAGAAGAGGAAATCCGGCAAGATTTTCTCTTCTTTTTCTTTAGCTAACTTGTATTCATGATTAGATTGGCACTTGCGATTCTTTATTTATGATTTTTCCGAAATGATTACGTGATGATCGTTTATTTTATATCGAATAGGAATAGACAGACTAATAATTTCCATAATATCTTTAATACTTTGTCCCCGATAGAACGTTCCGGTAAATGTTCTCTTTTTCAATTCTTCCGAACCGATAGAGAATTGTACACCATACACATGGCCCATCCGATACAGAATGGCTTCCAGATTTTGTTCGGGGAAATAATAATAACCGGTAGTCCACGATGTGTACAGGGAAGCATCTACCTGATAAACCTGAGAGGAACGGGTATTACGATTATAAATCATTTGTTCGTTTGGCTTCAGAATCGCTTGCTCTCCGGTTTCCCCTGTTGTCAACAATACGGAACCTTGCAACAAAGTCGTTACTAATAAGGAATCTTGCGGATATGCCGATACATTAAACTTTGTACCGAGTGCTTCTATATCCTGTTCTTTTGTACGGACAATAAACGGTTTATCTTTTTCTTTAGCTATATCGAAAAAGGCTTCTCCTTCCAGATATACGATACGGCTTTTCTTTCCATAATCCGTTTCGTAATGGAAAGTAGTTTTAGAGCCTAAACTTATTTGCGAACCGTCAGGTAATTCTACAACATCAGCTTCCAGACCATCGCCTCCGATATAACGGGCGGAAACAGTTTCCTTTTCTTTCCCAAAGAATAGGAAACAAGCGGAAGTAAATACAGCAGCGACTAGTATAGCAGCCGCATAACTGCCCATGCGTTTCCACAAAGAATAAACAGAAACTTTCTTCTTATTGATTTTTTCCTCCAACCGCTTCCAACTCGCCAGCATATCTTCCTCTTTGGTTGAAGACATCCCTGCATCGTAAATCGCCTTGACTTCGAAGAAAAGACGCTTATTCTCTGCACTTTCGTTTACGAAAGCGTAGAAGCGGTCGGTTTCCTCCCGGTCCAGACGGCCTTGCAAGTAGCCGATTATCAAGTTCGATTGTTCTGTTTCCATATACTGTCTGTTATCATTCTTCGGTACGGTTGACTGAGTACCATACGAACTAATAACGAATGGGAGAAAAAAAGTACTCACAGAAAAAGTGACTTTTTAAAAAAAAAAGAAGTTTATAACATAAAAATAAGCCAAAAGAGATGGGAACAACTTTTACGGAGAGAAACCAGCGAGCGGTATAGCAAATTTTCTACCGTACGGATGGAAATACCTAAGCGGTCGGCTATCTCTGCCGCCTTCAGTCCTTCCAGATAAGACAGGCGGAAAACCTCCTGGCTGCGATCCGGCAATTCTTTCACTTTGGACATTAAGATATTCAAGAGGTCTTTGCGCATAAAAAGCTCATCGGATGATTCAAAAAAATCCAGCTCATCCAGTTTGAGTTGCACAGCCCTATGGTCTATTATCTCCTGCTCCATATTCAAACGGCGCAAATGGTCCAGGCAGGCATTGCGAACAGCAACATAAAGAATACGGCGTATATCATCCTCAGGAAGAAGAAACACTTGTTTGTCCCATAGCTTCAGAAAAACATCATGCACAATGTCCTCGGCAAAGAAATCCGAAACGAATTTCCTGGCGAACCTCAACAACATAGGGGCATATTCCAAATAAAGATGTTGATAGTGTTTTGCCGTTTGAACTTCTCCTTCCATAGGTCTCCAAAAGTACGATTTATTTTTGTATTATTATAATACATGGTTTTTATGTACTTTTGCGATTCAATAGCAAATACAGGAAATAACGATGATTATAGTCAGAGACACAAACATGCTGAAAGAGGTAAAGCTGGTTGCTACCATCGGTTTCTTTGATGGAGTGCATTTAGGACACCGGTACCTGATAGGCGAGTTAAAGCAATTGGCGCAATCGCTGGGACTTCCTTCGGCAGTCATTACTTTCCCCGAACATCCGCGCGCCGTATTGCATTCTGATTATCAACCGAAACTTCTCAATTCTTTCGAAGAGAAGCTGGAACATCTGGCTTCTACCGGAGTCGATTATTGCATCGTTCTGGATTTCACTTACGAATTGTCCCTCCTGACGGCCAATGAATTTATCACACAAATGCTGGCTGAGAAACTGCATGTGGACACCTTGCTTATCGGATACGACCACCGTTTCGGTCACAACCGGGAAGATGGCTTCGAGCAATACGTCACTTATGGCGAAGCCTGCGGAATGAAGGTGGTAAAGGCATCACGCTATACAGAAGGTGAAGCGGCCGTCAGCTCTTCCGAAATACGAAAAATGCTCTCAATCTGCCAAGTGGAAGATGCCGCACATTTGCTGACTTATCCTTACCAGATAAAAGGGAGTATCGTAAGCGGCTATAAAGTAGGGCGTAAACTGGGTTTTCCTACGGCAAATATACAAGTGGACGAACCGTTCAAGATTATACCCGGTATCGGGGTATATGCCGTATGGGTTTATCTGGATGACAAACGTTACAAAGGGATGCTCTATATCGGCGACCGTCCGACCCTGAACAACGGTTCCAATATCACACTCGAAGTTAACATCCTGGATTTTTCAGGAGATATTTACAATAAAGAACTTACCGTCGCTTTTATCCATCATGTACGGGGGGATGTCAAATTCAATTCCCTGGACGAACTGATAATACAGTTAAAACATGACAGGGAAACAGTGGATAAATTACTGACATTCTAATATAATATAAATCCTACTCCTATGTATTACGATGCAATAGACACACTTAAGGGCATGATAGCCTGTCCGTCATTCAGTAGAGAAGAGAACAATGTAGCCGACTTCCTTCAAAAAACCTGGCAAGCGGCAGGCCATACAGTACACCGGAAAGGAAATAACTTATGGATTGCATCCCCGCAATTCGATTTAAACAAACCGACACTTTTACTAAATTCCCATATAGACACCGTAAAGCCAGCCTCAGGTTGGACAAAGGACCCGTTCAATCCGGAAGAAACAGAAGATGACAAACTATACGGATTAGGCAGTAATGACGCCGGGGCAAGTGTGGTTTCGCTTTACGAAGCATTCACGGTGCTTTCCGAAAAGGAACAGCCTTATAACCTGATCTTCCTCGCTTCCTGTGAAGAAGAAGTATCCGGAAAGAACGGATTGGAAAGTGTATTGCCGGAACTCCCTCCTATCTCTTTTGCCATCGTAGGAGAACCCACCGGGATGCAACCAGCCGTAGCGGAAAAAGGGTTGATGGTATTGGATTGTGTCAGCATCGGTAAAGCCGGTCATGCCGCCCGCAATGAGGGTATCAATGCAATTACCCTTGCAATGAAGGATATAGAATGGTTCAATACATACCAATTCCCGGAAAAAAGTGATTTTCTCGGGCCAGTTAAAATGAGTGTGACCATTATTCATGCAGGCACACAACATAATGTCGTTCCGGACCGCTGCGAATTTACAGTAGATATCCGTACAAATGAGTTCTATTCCAATGAAAAGCTATTCCAATTAATCAAAGAGAAGGTTAGTTGTGAGGTGAAAGCCCGCAGTTTTCGGTTGAATTCCACACGCACAGACCTGCAACATCCATTCGTACAGCGTGCTATCACTCTAGGAAAAGAGCCATTCGGCTCCCCCACACTGAGCGACCAGGCATTGATGCCTTTCCCCTCCGTAAAGATAGGCCCCGGAAATTCTGCCCGTTCACATGCAGCCGACGAATACATAGGTATGATGGAAATAAGGGAGGCCATTGATACGTATATACGTTTATTAGACCAGTTACGGTTAGTCTAACCACGGAGCCGGATTCAGCTTCGTTTTCTCTTTCCACAACTGAAAGTGCAATATGGTCGAATTACCGTCTTCCGTATCGGTAAATACACGACCGATAGCCTGGCGGGTAGATACCTTATCCCCGGCTTTTACATAGACCTCACTCAGGTTACTATACACCGTCAGATAATTACCATGACGGATGATAATAGAATTATTATATCCGGGAACAACAAATACACGGGTAACTTCTCCATTAAACACGGCACGGGCTTCCGTTCCGGGAGAAGTCATAATATCGATGCCGCTATTATTCGTCCGGACATACTTCAATTCCTGATGCTGCTGTTCTCCAAAACCGGATACAATTGTATGCCTACCGGCTACAGGATAAGGCAAACGTCCCCGGTTACCAGCAAAATCATCGGATAATTTCTTTTCTTCCCGAGTCATGGCATACCCGCCTTTTGTATCGGCCACACGTTCATCGCGCACCGGTTCTGCGTCTTTCTTTGTCGGTGTCTTTCCGGATGCTTTTTCACGGGCAAGACGTTCCTTTTCCGCACGGGCGGCACGTTCGCGTGCTGCTTTTGCTTCAGCTTCCGCACGAGCTATTTCTGCGGCAATCTGCTTTTCAATCTGGCGGTTCAAATTTTCAGCCTGACGTTTTTTCTTTTTCAGGTCTGCCTGTAAGTCTTTCTGCTTCTTGTTTAATTCCTGAACTTCCTGCTTCTGGTCGGATTCTTCTGCCTGTAATTTACGGCTTTCCGTTTCACGGGTACCTAACAAGGCATTTTTTTCGCTACGGGTCTTTTCCAATTCTTGCTGTTTAATGGTAATTTCCCTTTGCTTATCAATAATCTCTGCTGCCTGCCGTTTCTGCCAATCTGCATATTCGCGTAAATAGCGCATACGACGGAGAGACTGTGCAAAATTATCGGCAGAAAGTATAAATAATAAACGATCCTGTGAAGAACGCCGTTTATATAAACTCTGCACGGACTTTCCGTAATTGGTACGTTTGTTTCCCAACTCCTTTTCCAACTTGGTTATTTCATTACGGGTAGAGCCTATTTGCTTATCTATCTCCGCAATTTCCTGATTTAAAAGACTGATTACTTTTTTACGGGAAAGGATCTGCTGCGAAATCAGGTTGAGACGGTTCAATGAGTTACGGGCCGACTGCCGGGTTTCATTCAACATCTGGTTAGTCATTTCGATATCGGCAAGGGCTGCTTTACGCTGCTTTTCAAGCTCACGCACACGAGCTGAATTTTGTCCGGCAGCAGACAAAACAAACAAGGAAAATATAACTAACCAAACACTTTTCATTCTTTACATCTTTATATTACCCAATGATTTGAGTATCTGATCCAATGTGATACGCTGATATTTAGCCGGAACAGAGAATTCCATATTCACCGGTACATTGGTTTGCAAACGGGAAAAATACAAAGAAACTCCTCCTTTCGATTCCCCTTTATCAAGCACCTTTACATCCATCCGCATCGGAAAGGGTTGCCCTTCAGTTAAACGAAAATCCGAATAATCCCAGTTTAACGCATATTTATCGGATGGGTCGGTTATATGGGTCGACAATATTTTCTCCTCTCCATCAGCAACAAAAGCATACAGTAAGCCCAAAGCATCTTTTACAAAGATTTCGGCATAAGAACCTTCTTGTTTCAATTCGAAAAGACGGTATTGCTTCGGTTGGATTTTCTGATGTCCGGGTAAAAACAACTGGTTGGTAAACAACGACTGCAAATTATAAAAATTGAACTCGATAGGAGTCTGTTCTTTCAAATTCGAGTAATTATCCGCCATATAGCGTTTATTCATACGATCGAGTATCTTTACGCTATCTACAGTCAGCTCCATACGGAATATCTCGATACCCAGAAACGGCTGCGCAGACAACTGGAATGCACTGTCTTTTATCATCTTTAAATCCACCCGGGAACTCAGGTTGCTGCCCGGCAGGTTTAAATCCACGCTCAAACGTGCAGTCAAGGTTTCGTACTGAAACGCCTGTTCCTGCATCAAAGTAAAAAATTCATTATGCGCTTTGGCACTTCCCGACTCTACCGTTGCCACTTTCTTCGACTTACAACCGGAAAGGAGCAGGATAAGTACTAAAAATATAAGTTGTTTGTTATTCATTGTGCAATATTCGTATCTTCTATATACTTTTCTTCCGCTATCTTACGGTTCAGAACTTCACTTTCTTTGCCCGCTTCTTTAGCTTTCTTCCATTGTTCAACAGCTTTTTCCTTCTCACCGTTCATAAAGAGAATATCCCCATAATGGTCGATAAGCTCTGCACTGTTTGTCTTGTCGTTAGCCAATGCATTTTCTATATAAATCTTTGCCAGAGAATAATTTCCCTGTACAAAAAATATCCAGGCATAAGTATCCAGATAAGTAGAGTTATTCGGTTCCAGCTTAACAGCCATCGCACTCATACGCTCTGCTTTCTTCAAATCTTTCTTATCCAAAGAAAGGAAATAAGCATAGTTGTTCAGGACTACAATATTCTTATCATTGTATTTCAATGCTTCATCATAAGATTTGTACGCCTGGTCCATCTTCTTCATCTGATAGTAGATATCCCCTATCTGACCATAGAAATCGGATTTTAGCCCTACATTCTCTGCTGGAATGATATTCAGGCCGGCATAATAGGTATTCAGCGCTTCCTGGTATTTCTCCTGCTGATAGTAAGCAATACCTAAGTAAAAGTAATATTCCGGTGCCTCCGGGAAGAGTTCCTGGCAACGGGTACAAATACGGATTACCTCAGGTATATCTTCCGATTTCAAAGCAAAACTCAATAACTGTTGCCATGCTGCCGCATTATCAGGTTCCATTTCGGTTATCAACTGGAACTGGAAGCGAGCTTCTTCATTCTTCCCCTGTGCCATCAAAAGGGCACCATACATCTGTTTCAACTCCGTATCTTCCGGATGCTGTTCCAGCAAAGTCCGGAAAAGGTCGTTAGCACTTTCCGTTCCCTTCTGCGTTTGCTGCAATTTCAGGATATACCGGGATAAGATAGCCACTTTCGTGTCCACATCCAACTGTTCGTTGATCAAGGCATTACGAATCTGTGTCTCTGCTGCGTCCTTATCGCCTACAGCTTCATAATAATTGGCCATGGAAACGATATAGTAAGGATTTGCCGGATCGATAGCATATGCCTGCTTATAATAGTCCAATGCTTTTACCGTGTCGTTCTTTTCCAGATGAAGGTCGCCCAACATAATCCGGTAACGAGCTTCCATCGGATATTTATCTGCCAGCTTTTCTATTTCCTTGAATGCCTTATCCGACTGTTCCAACGAATTATAAAGCTTATATTTCTGCATGGAAAGCGCCTCGTTCATGCCTATTGACTGTTCCAGCGAATCATAGGCATCGATAGCTTTTGCAATTTCACCTTCCTGCGTCAACGCATCCGCCAAATAATAGTTCAATTCAGGCTTGGAAGGATAATCTTTTACAAGCTTCTCGTATTCATCAGCTGCCTCGCCATACATTCCCTGGCTACGGCTCATACTTGCCAAAGCCATGCGGTAGGTAAAATTATCGGAACTGTTCGCTACCGCCCGTTTCAACATTTCTACAGATTTATCCGGACGGTTCAACTGGACATAGAAAGAGGATAGCTCGTACAATACGGCCGATGCCGTAGAATCTATAGCCAGGCAATAGTTAAACGCATCGTAAGCCGCATCAAACTTCCCCGACGCTTTCAGGTTCAACCCTTCGTAAAAGAAGTAGTCAAACTTCCTGCGGTCAGCTTCGCTCAACCGGGCAGATGCCGGCGATGCCGTACTTTTGGTATCCGACGCCATTGCAGGTACAACCTGTACCAACAACAATAAAAACAAAATATATTTCAATATTTTAGACATTGTCTTTTTAATTTGTATTTGAGAGAATAGAGAACGGTTATCCCTTTCCGGTATGCCCGAAACCTCCGGCACCCCGTTCCGTATCATCCAACACTTCAACCGGTTTCCAAGCCACCTGGCTATGAGTTGTTATTACCATCTGGCAAATACGTTCCCCGTCATTCACAGTAAAAGGTTCGGATGAAAGGTTCACCAGGATAATCCCAATCTCACCCCGATAATCCGCATCGATAGTGCCTGGCGTATTCAATAAGGAAATACCATGTTTCAAGGCCAAACCGCTACGGGGACGCATCTGTGCTTCATAACCTTCCGGCAAAGCGATATATAGCCCGGTCGGTATCAGCTTACGTTCCAACGGTTTTAAAACAACAGGTTCCGATAAATTTGCGCGGATATCCATTCCTGCGGAAAGAGGTGTAGCATAAGCAGGTAATGGATGATGAGATTTATTGATGATTTTTACTTCCATATACATATATTATTAACGGACAAAGATATTTAAAAGTTGACAGTTGGCAAGTAGCAGTTGACAGTTGTTTAATACCTGTATAAAATATTAACTGTCAATTGCCAACTATCAATTGTCAATTAATCCGTCCAGTCCCCGTTTTCTTTTATCAGCCGAACCAAACGTTCCACGGCTTCATCTTCGGGAATATTTTTCAGTTTACATTCTTTTCCTTTATACAGGCTGATTTGACCTCGTCCGGCTCCGACATATCCATAGTCGGCATCCGCCATCTCGCCCGGTCCGTTTACGATACAGCCCATGATTCCTATTTTCAGCCCTTTCAAATGCGATGTCGCCTCTTTAATACGCGCAATCGTTGTTTGCAAATCGTATAATGTACGTCCGCAACTCGGACACGAAATATATTCAGTCTTACTGATTCGAGTGCGCGTAGCTTGTAGGATTCCAAACATATAACTATCTCCCAGCATCGCTTCGCATCCTTCATTATGCAACATAATGCCATCGCTGAAACCGTCCAATAAAAGAGTTCCGAAATCCGCTCCCGATTTCAATTGCAAGGCTTCAATATCCGTTTCCCGGTAGTCATGATGCAATACGACTGGCACATCACATCCGGCAGTCATCAACCGATGCAAAGCAGCCCGTTGCGATGCCACTCCATTCCGATGATGTGTACTCAGAATAACAACCACCGTTTTATCTTTACTCAAAATATCTATCACCCGTTCCGTCAGGTCCGGATAAGCCAACCGGATAAACTTCAACCGGTTCGGATATTTCGCCATCTCTTCCACTTCAGAAGCGATAAAATACGGATACGCATTCGGCAAATCTTTCCAGAAATGAGCATCCACCAGCAAACGGAAATTATCCGGTAGATTTTCAGGATCTTCTTTACCTATATATATATAATCCGGCAAGGACGAATAATCAAATTCAAAATCACCGTTACTGCGGTCTGATATAACAACAGGCGGAAAATTACCACCAATGCCTTCTATCACACGGCTCACACGGCGGGTTACGGATATAGGGTCGTATCCGGGAGCAAGCACAGCTTCTATCGGCCGGTGCTGTTCACGTTCCGAAATATAGTCCACTAACTTACGGGCAACCGGTATCTCGGCCTCCGGGTCTTCACTCAGCGAGACACGTATCGTGTCCCCTATCCCATCGGAAAGCAGCGCCCCGATACCTACGGAACTTTTTATACGGCCGTCTTCTCCGTCACCAGCTTCGGTTACACCCAAATGCAACGGATAATGCATATCTTCTCTGTCCATAGTCTGTACGAGCAGACGGACAGTTTTCACCATAACAACGGTATTGGATGCTTTAATAGAAATTACCACATCCGGGAAATTCTCATCCCGGCATATACGCAGAAACTCCATGCAAGAGGCAACCATACCTTCCGGAGTATCTCCGTAACGGCTCATAATACGGTCGGACAATGAGCCATGGTTTACGCCAATACGGATGGCGGTTCCGTGTTCTTTGCAAATGTTAAGGAATGGAACAAAACGGTCGCGTATCTTCTGCAACTCTGCCGCATATTCTTCATCCGTATATTCCAAAAGGCTGAATGTTTTAACCTTATCCACATAATTACCCGGATTGATACGGACTTTTTCCACTTCTTCGGCAGCAGCATCCGCAGCTCTCGGATTAAAATGAATATCTGCGACTAAAGGCGTGGTATATCCAGCGGAATCCAGTTCTTTACGGATAACACCCAGATTACGGGCCTCACGTTCGCCTTGAGCGGTAAAACGCACATACTCAGATCCGGCTTCAATCATCCGGATTGCCTGGTGTACGGCAGCTTCCGTATCCATAGTGGATACATTTGCCATGGATTGTATACGAATTGGATTGTCTCCCCCCAAAGGTGTATTGCCGATATTTACGACAGAAGATTTACGGCGGCTGTAATTAAAATAATCCATCTTTAACAGTTGACAAGCAACAGTTGAGAGTTGACAAGTGACAGTTGACAGTTATCTAAACTGTATTTCAACTGTCACTTGTCACTTGTCAACTGTCAATTAATTTGTTTTGTATTTAAAAGATACTTTAGCCAATTCTTCATTGGCTTTTACGATCTTTTTCTTTAAATCTTCCTTATAAGCAGCCAGTTTGTCCTGAAGTTGTTCGTCGCCTATTGCAAGCATCTGAACAGCCAGAATACCGGCATTCAGGGCACCATTAATACCGACTGTAGCCACAGGTATTCCCGGAGGCATTTGCACGATTGCCAATAAAGCATCCATACCATCCAAAGTCGAATTGATAGGAACGCCAATTACAGGAACAGTAGTCATGGAAGCAATCACGCCACATAAATGGGCAGCCATGCCGGCAGCAGCAATAATTACTTTAATTCCACGTCCTTTCGCCCCTTTGGCAAAAGCTTCCACCTCTGCAGGTGTACGGTGTGCGGACAAAGCATGCATTTCGAACGGGATTTCCATCTCGTCGAGCAATTTAGCTGCTTTTTCCATTACAGGCAGGTCGGAAGTACTGCCCATGATAATACTTACTACAGGTGTCATATTTTCTTTATAATTAATGAACCCGATATTTATTTTGCAATCAGTTGTTCGTATTCAGCAGCAGACAGCAGTTCATCCAATTCTGCAGGGTCTGAAATTGAAATTTTAATTAACCAACCGTTTCCATAAACATCTTCGTTTACTAATTCCGGCTTGTCGTCCAGCTCTGCATTTGCTTCGATAACTTCGCCACTGATTGGCATAAACAAATCAGAAACAGTTTTTACGGCTTCAATAGTTCCGAATACTTCTTCTTTCTCAACAGTTTCACCTTCGGTTGTGATATCTACATATACAATTTCACCCAATTCGCTCTGAGCGTAATCTGTAATACCAACATAACCGACATTACCTTCTACACGGATCCATTCGTGATCTTTTGTGTACTTTAAATCTGCAGGAAAATTCATAATTCTAGTGTTTTTATTAGATGAATAAATAGATATAACTTAATATTGATGCTACAAAGGTACATATAAATCCGAGACAAAAACCAGCATAAACCTGCATTGGCGTATGTCTACCTAAAAAGATACGCGAAGTACCCAACAAACCGGCCGCTATCAGTACAAGAATAAAGGCCCAATACGGATTTACCAGATGGATACGCGCTATTCCCATCAAACCACCGAAAAAGCCGCCGATACCTATCATATGGGCACTTATTTTCCAGTAAAAATTAATGGCCAATGCTATGATTAATGCGACACTTGCTCCAATCAGCAAAGATAAAAACCAAAACGGCAACATCATCTTATACATATAAAATGCACAGACTATCAACGAGGTTATCAATATCAGGTAAGGAACTATCCGTTCCCGACGGTCGGATAACTCCAAATCAACAGCCGCTCCATTTCGTACCATCATATAAATGAATGCACCGGGAATTACAGCCGTAGACAGAAACGTTCCTCCTACCAGCAGCCATTTCACACTGGGTGGATAAATAGCAAGATAAGTGAATGTAAGGAGCATGGCAACCCCATACGTCACCATCAACAGCGGATGGAATATTCCTGATATAAAATTAAAAAAAAGCTTCATATCCTTTTGTTTTTATATTTCTTTCCGCAGCCTTGCCACCGGAATATCTAACTGCTCACGGTATTTAGCTACCGTACGGCGGGCGATGATATATCCTTTTTCTTTCAGGATAGATGCCAGTTCCTCGTCCGTAAGGGGCTTCCGTTTATCCTCACTATCGATATGCTCTTTCATAATCTTCTTCACCTCGCGTGTGGAAATTTCTTCCCCACTATCGGTCTGCATAGATTCCGAAAAGAAATATTTCAACGGATAAATGCCGAAATTAGTTTGTACATATTTACTGTTGCTCACCCGCGAGATGGTAGATATATCATACCCGGTCCGCTCCGCTACATCTTTCAAAATCATCGGACGCAGTGAGGCTTCATCTCCGGTCAGGAAAAAATCACGCTGCAACAGAATTATCGCTTCCATTGTACGTTGCAATGTTTCCTGGCGTTGCCTGATCGCATCGATAAACCATTGTGCCGAATCCAGCTTTTGCTTTACAAACTGTACAGCTTCCCGCATTTTGGCAGTCTGATTCGCCTTATTGCCAGCATAATCCTGGAACATCTCCGCATATTCCCTGTTGATACGCATATCCGGAACGCCCCGGCTATTCATACTGAGAATCAGTTCGCCGTTAACAGCTTCCACTATAAAGTCGGGAATAACCTGACTCATGGCTGTTTCCATAGAACCTCCCCAACTACTGCAAGGTTTAGGATCGAGTGCCGTTATTTCGCGGATTGCTTTTTTCAGCGTAGCTTCATCTATATTCAGTCCGCGCAATATCTTTTCGTAATGTTTCCGGGTAAATTCCTCAAAATAGTCTGTTAATATACGAACAGACAAATCCGTATCGGGTGTTTTTCCCTTACGGGCAAGTTGCAATAACAAACATTCCTGTAAGTTTCTTGCCCCCACTCCAGCCGGGTCAAAATCCTGAATGATAACAAGAACTTCTTCTATTTCCTTTTCCGACACATCCTGCCCTGCCTGAAAAACGAGGTCATCGGCTATAGCACATAAATCACGGCGCAAATAACCGTCATCATCTATATTTCCAATAATATATTCAGCAATCTGATATTGTTTTTCGGGTAAATCCCGAAGCCCTAACTGCTGCAACAGAAATTCATTCAATGATTGACCTACGGAAAACGGAATATCTTCTTTTTTTTCAACCCTTTCACTTATTTCACGGAGTTTATAATCAGGAATATCGTCTTCACTCATATAATCACCAAGAGAAATATCCATATCAGAGGTTGTTTCTCCCGGCATTTGTTCTTCAACACCATCATCAGTACGCTCAAAGTCATCTGCAAATTCTTTTCCCTCTTCCAATGCAGGATTATCCTCCAACTCGTGCTTTACACGTTCTTCCAACTCAATAGCCGGAAGTTCCAGCAGGCGTATCAGCTGGATTTGCTGAGGAGAGAGTTTTTGCTGTAACTTTTGTTGTAACTGTTGCTTCAACATATACTTAAAATGTAATAATAACCAATCTATAGCCCTCGCAGTAGTGTTCGGACATGCAAATATAACTTTTTACTACGAACAGCCTTAACTTTAGAAACATAATTGTTCTAAAACAACTCCGCTTCTACCGATAAGAAGATGGAGTACTATTTATTTTTTGTACGGCAAGAAAGAAAAATTTCTTCACAAAGAAATCTGTTTTCGAGGTGGTCAAAAATATACTCGAGGACGTCATTCATATTCTCGAGGGCGTCATTCATATTTTTGACCACCTCGAAAACAAAATAGATCGGGATAAACTGCCAGGAAGTGTGGCTTCTAATTTATATCTTATTACCATAAAAAGCAACCATCTTATCGACAAACTTCAAAAATGAAACAAATGCCCGGGACAGGCCAGCAAGAGCGAATCATTCCCAGAAAGCAAAAAACGGCTAGAAAAGTTGTTTTTTAAGTTCTTCCGCCGTATTTTTACCCTGTTCCAGAGGGAGATAAAAACTAAACATACAAAACACAGTTCTACTTATGAAATTGAAGAAATTATCATACAAACCCGGCAACGCACATACATCGATAGAAAGCCATACAATAAGGCATGTCCTATCAGAAGTACTTGTTTTATTATTTAACGAAGATAAAAATCCAATAGAAAAAGCAATGCGGTTGCTTCTGAATTTTTTCAATGCCGATTGGGGATATGTCGCTATTTTCGAAGAAGATTATTTAACAGCGAATTTTCCATGTGAAGTGATGAGTGAATACATGGAAGTTCCCAAAAATAATGAAACCCAATTAACCTATGAAACTATTCCATGGATCATAGATACAATCCGGACGGGAAAAGACATTGTCCTTTGTAATATTAAAGATTTGCCGGAAGAAGCCCACATAGACAAAGTGCTTCTATTGGAACAGCAACTTAAGTCCATGCTCATCATTCCACTTACATTCCATCACGAGGTTCGAGGTTTTATAGGATTCGATTCAATCCGGATACAACGCAACTGGACACGAACCGAGGTTTCCGATATGCATCTTGTCGCCAACATCTTCTCCATTCTGATAGAAAGATGGCTGAATGAAAACAAAATGGAAAAATCCAGAAAGCTATTTTCCGAGCTAAGTACGAAATTCCAGCTTTTTTTCAACAATCTACCCGTTGGCGTTGAATTATACGATGCCGACGGCATTCTTATTGATATAAATGAAGAAGATGAAAAAATATTCGGTGCTACACACGAACAACTTATCGGAATAAATTTATTCGATAACCCTTTGATTCCCGACTCCATCATGCAGGAAATAAACGAAAAAGAGTCGTTTGTCTTCCCTTTAACCTATAATTTTAAAGACATTCACGATTCCGGTTATTATCCTTCCACTCTTATTAACTGTAAAAAGCACCTCCAAGTAAAAGGATTTAAACTAAACGATGAACAATATGGTCCTATGGGATATTTATTCCTCATCGCTGACAATACGGAAAAACAGATCCAAGACGAACAAACCCAAAACAACCTGACCATTTTGAAAGCGGCGCTACTGGCGGGAGATTCTATTGTAGGCGAATATGATATTGAGCAAAAATCATTCTACATCGACCCCACCCTCAACGATCATCCATGCAACAATAATCTTTTCAGGTTTCTTAAAGAAAACAGTCCGCTCCCCATTGAACAACTAAAGTCTATTCAAACACTTCAAAGTAACGGTTCAGGATTATCAGAGGTAATTGCCGGAAAATTAGAAAATTGTACATTTATAAATAAAGCAGCGATCAACGGAGAAATCTTTTGGATACGGATAAATGCGCAGGCATACAAAACAAAAGGTAATACAATCCCCAATAAAATCATATGCCATCTAACCAATATCACAGAAGAGAAATTATTGGAAGAAAAACTAATCAAGGCGGAATACGAAAGTAAAAAGTCAGAAATAGAAATACAAAAAATCCGCGAAGCTGATAAACTGAAATCCGCATTCCTAGCCAATATGAGTCATGAAATCCGTACACCGCTCAATGCAATTATAGGATTTTCCAATATCATTGTAGAAGAGACATCCAATAAAAATGCCGAAGAATATGTTGATATTATTAATAAAAACAGCGACCTGCTTCTTCGCCTTATTACGGATATTCTGGATTTCTCAAAAATAGAAGCCGGCGTATTGGATTACTCGTTCGGAAAACTATACCTCAGGAAGACTTGCCACGAACAGTATAAAATACATTCTCTCAAAACCCAGAAAAATGTAACTCTTATTTATGATATGGATAATCTACCGGATATCATACTGCAGACAGACCCCAAAAGAGTGACACAGGTAATATCCAATCTTATTTCCAACGCAATAAAATTCACAAACGAAGGCACTATTACTCTCTCTTACGAGGTGCAGGAAAATGCAGTGATAATTAAAATTGCAGATACGGGAATTGGCATCGCTCCGGAGAATATCAATACGATCTTCGACCGCTTTGTTAAATTGAATCACTTCAAACAGGGCACAGGATTAGGCCTTAGTATCTGTAAAACGATTGTAGAAACGCTTGGCGGAAGAATAGGAGTCACTTCCCAATTAGGAAAAGGCTCGACCTTCTGGTTCAGCCTTCCCTTATAAATTCTTATTCCATTTCAAACTGTTCCATAACCAGAGTGTCGCCATCCCATACAATATAAGAAAAATGCTGCATCCAGTCGCCTGCAATAATAAGACGGGAGGTTCGCGACAACATCAAATCCAGCATGATGTGACGATGGCCGAAAATAAAAAAATTTATATCCGGGTGTGTCTTCAAATAGTCTTTGGCAAACCAGACCATATATTCATTCTTTTCCCCCTGGTATTCCGGTGATTCGCATTCCTTATGCTTCTCCAATCCTTTCTTCCTGCTGCTTAAAGACCAACCCAAAGCAAAACCGAAGGTCCAACGGGGATGGATTCCGGCATATAACCATTGGCAAAATTTATTCCGGAAAACAGCCCGGATTAAACGAAAGCTTTTACTACGGAAATCCACTTCATCGCCATGTCCAAGGAAAAAGCGCTTGCCTAATAAATCGACAGTCAGTGTATCCCGATGGATAATGGCTCCGATTTCTTTAGGAAGATAATCGAACATCCAAATATCGTGGTTGCCGATAAAGATATGTATCTCAATCCCCAAGTCGGAAAGCTCCGCCAATTTTCCCAGAAACCGGACAAATCCTTTAGGTACCACATATTTATATTCATACCAATAATCGAACATATCCCCCAGAAAGTAGATAGCGGCAGCTTCCTCCTTTATACTGTCCAGCCAGCGCACCAATTTCTTTTCAATCGCCAGCGGATCTTTATGAAACCGGGCTCCCAGATGGGCATCCGAGGCAAAAAATATCTTCTTCCGGGAAGAAATCATAAGAATCCTAATTCTAATTTAGCTTCTTCCGACATCATATCCTTATCCCACTCCGGCTCGAACACCAGATTCACTTCTACATTGTTTACATCCTGTACCGATTCGACCTTCATTCGGACATCTTCCAGAATAAAATCGGCTGCCGGACAATTGGGAGCTGTCAGGGTCATTTCTATAGTAACATTCTTTTCGTCGTCTACTTCTATATTATATATCAGCCCAAGGTCGTATATGTTAACCGGTATTTCCGGATCATAAACGGTTTTAAGCATCGCAACAATTGCTTCTTCTGTCTGGAGAAATTCGTTGTTCATATTCTTCTGTATTTATGTGCAAACTTACTAAATAATTGAGAACTGAGAAAATTCAATTCATTCAATTCGCCCTTCATCTGCATAGCTATAGTAAAGTCCGTCGGAAAGAATGATATGGTCTATCAGTTTTACTTCCAATAGTTTTGCCGCACTGGTCAAACGGGAAGTCAGTATATCATCCTGACGGCTGGGACGAATGTTTCCCGAGGGATGGTTGTGGCAGAGAATGATACCGGCAGCAAGCTCATTAATTGCAGCTTTCAATATCAAACGCAAATCCGCAGATGTTTCAGCCGTACCTCCCTGGCTGATTTTTATCTTCCCAATCACTTTTGAAGAACGGCTTGTCAGTGCCAACCACAATTCCTCATAAGGCAAATCACAGAGTATTGGATGAAACAAACGGTAAGCATCGCGGCTCGTCCGGATTTCCGTACGACGAAGCGGTTCTGATATACTACGTCGTTTCCCCAATTCCAAAGCGGCTGATATGGCCAAGGCTTTCGCCTGTCCTATCCCCTTAAAACCAACTGTCAGATCTTTGACGGACAATTTACCAAGAGCATTCAGATTGTTATCTACAGAACAAAGTATTCGTTGGGAAAGTTGAACTGCTGTTTCCGTACTATTACCGGAATTTATCAATATGGCTATCAATTCGGCATCACTCAGGGAAGAAACTCCCTTTAGAAGCATTTTTTCACGCGGACGGTCTTCTTCCGCCCATTCTTTTATTTTCATAGTTTTTGGTTTTCAGTAAATGATAAAGGGCAGCCTGAACTGCCCTTTATATAGGATATAATATAAATCTCGAATCAGATAAATTAGCGAACACGTCCTACATAGGAACCGTCCTGTGTATTTACTTCAATGATTTCGCCTTCATTGATAAATAAAGGAACACGCACTTCCGCACCTGTTTCCACTGTAGCCGGTTTTAATGTGTTAGTTGCCGTATCACCTTTAACACCCGGTTCAGTATAAGTAACCTTCAACTGTACTTTAACAGGAACATCTGCAAAAAGAACCGTATCTGTAGAAGCATCGGATACAACATCTACAATCTCTTCTTCTTTCAGGAAATCTACTCCATTAATAAGTTCCTTGTCGATGATAACATCTTCCCATGTTTCCTGGTTCAAGAAATGATAATGTTCGCCTTCGCGGTATGAATATTGATAAGGACGGCGTTCAACACGTACGTCTTCCAGCTTTTCATCGATATTAAAACGACGGTCAAGTATACCACCTTTAACTACGTCTTTCAATTTCGTACGCATGAAAGTATTACCCTTACCCGGTTTTACGTGAAGAAATTCGACGCAGAAATAAAGTTTTCCATCCAGACGGATACAAGTTCCGTTTTTAATGTCTTGTGAATTAATCATATTTTATCTATTTATATTTGATTATTAGTAAGCAATCTACTGCGATTTCCGGCGGCAAAGGTAATGCATTCTTATTAAAGTAACAAACCACATTCCCGTTTTTTCATTTGAAAGAAGTTGCAAATCAGATTAATATGAGAATAGGAGGTAGCTGTTATAAAAATGCAACTTAAAATAAAGACAATATTAAACTGATAACAGGAACAAGAATTGCTGTCATAATCCCCATAAGACCAATAGCAAGCCCACTCAAAGCACCTTCCACTGCCCCTATCTGTATGGCCACGGATGTACCGACTCCATGCGAGGACGCTCCTAAAGCCAGTCCTTTTGCGATACGGCTTTCTATCCCTAACACTTTCATGACAAGGGGACCTACAATACTACCAAAAATACCGACAACAACCACTACCACAGCAGTAAGAGAAGGTATTCCGCCCGCTTTTTCAGAAATTCCCATTGCTATCGGGGTCGTCACGGACTTAGGTTGTAAAGTTGCAATCAAGGTTTGATCCGCCCCCATCCATTTCCCGATTAGAATAACGCTGACGATTCCGACTATAGCTCCAACAAATACGGCGGTAAGGATAGACACTACATTACCTTTCAGATATTGTATCTGTTCAAACAATACATATCCCAAAGCAACTACCGACGGCCCCAACAAAAAGTTAATCAGATGGCTACCCTTCTGGAACGATTCATATTGAACACCCAGCAAGTTTAAAATCAGGATAATAACAAGAATGGAAGTAATCAGGGGATGTAGCAAGCTAATGTGCGTTTTCTTATATAAAGCCAATGCCGCCAGATACACACCAATAACCAATGTCAGGGAGAATACTTCCGTCTGAACTAATTCATGCATGCCGGTGTCCCTCCTTTCCCATTTTCTGTTGGACAAGAGCTACGCTGGCTATCACCAGAATCGTACTGATAACCGATACCGTCACAATAATTACCCAATAAGTGGATATAAATCCGAGAGAGTTCATCAATCCAACACCGGCCGGCAAAAAGAATAATCCCATATTATCCGTAAGAAGTGTCGATAATTTTTTCACATTTTCAGGTTTTACTAATTTGAAAGCCAGTGACAAAAATAAAAGGACCATTCCTATCACACTACCCGGAATAAATCCATTGATAAAATAACTGATAAACTCTCCCGTAAAATAAAAGAAGAGAATATAAAATACTTGCTTCAACATGTTTCTTTCTGCGTTTAAAGACGCACAAAGATAGTGCATACGCAGAAAACATGCTCTACAACATATTTAAATAATCGAAAAATATCTAGATGCGCCCTAAATACTCATCCACCGTATAATTTAAGAAACGGTTGAACGGCTGCAATTTCTCAAAACAAGCAACCGACTGGTCCAGCCAATCCGGAGCAAAGAAAAATTCGTCCGGTTTATAAGATGCCACGCTAAAGTCTTTATGACGAAGAATTTCCCCATATTTAAAATCAGAAGGATATCCTACCGGCATTCGCTTTAGCACCTCTCCTTCCATCACCGGATACATGGCTTTAAAAGAAGGTTCTTCCAATATACCGACAAACTCTTCTATATGGTCATAAATATCCTGACGGAGTTTTTTCAACAATGCAGGCGGAGGGCACCATACACCACCCGAAAGCAGGCAATTGCCCGGTTCCAAATGGATATAATATCCACCCCGTTCGCTACCCCGTCCTCCACAAGAAGCGATATAAGCGGCAAAATGCGTTTTATAGGGTGTCTTATTCGGTGAAAAACGGATGTCACGATAAATCCGGAACAAGCAGTCTTTCGCTTCCAGCCCGGCAATCTCCGGGTCAAACAATGTAATACGGTTAATCAACTGCTGAACTTCATCAATAAAAGCATTGCGAAGTACATCGTAACGAGCTTTATTTTCCTGAAACCATTCCCGGTTGTTGTGCAGACTCAATTCTTTTAGGAATTGTATGATTTGTGCATTTGTATTCATATCTGTTACTATTTTGTTATCCTGTAAATATTTATCAAAAAACATATCCAAGGTTCATATAGAACTGGAAATTCTTATTCTGATTAGACATGCTAAAAGTAGCGCTCAACGGACCAAGCAAACTATTATAAGCATACCCAAGGCTTCCACCCCAAACACTTTTTCCTCTGAGCAGATTGAAAAAGTCATTATCGTGTATCCCATAATTACCCACCAAAGAAATATAATTACGTCCGGCTATGCGCTGACGCAGTTCCAGGCGGGCTATCACCAACGAGTTATCAAATATTTCCACATGGCTTATACCCGCAAAAGGAAGCTGTTGGGAAAGATAACGCCCGAAGTTTTCTCCTCCCACCGCATTCAGGTAAGGATAGGCAAGATTATTTCCTATCAAAACCCTGCCGTATATCGATGGCAACAAACTCAGATGGGAAGTAAGCGGGACAACCGTCATAAAACTTGCCTTGACAGCCGAGAATGGGGAACCGCCATTATAACCCACAAAATTATCCGTGTACATGGAATATTCAGCCCGTGCAGAAACACCCTTAGTCGGGAAATAACGCCTGTCTAACGTTTCAAAATGCACCAAGCCGAAATAACTGAAAAAACCTTCGGGCTTTACCTGATATTTCTGGTTATCCCCTCCGACATATAGAAATGTGTTGTAATCAAAATATTCATACCGTAACCCCACTTTAAACCGAAAACTCAACCAGTTCATGTCCGAATAGCCAAACTCGGCAAGATGATGTTTATACGCCGTATTGAAAATCTTACTGCCCTTATTATAAATATTCAAATCCTGATAAGTGAACTGGTAAGCAAGATTGAAATTACGAAGAGGCGAACGGTCTATTGCATAATCCAGACGGGCAAAAGAAGTCTTTGCTCCGAGCCTTCCCGTAAAACCCAGTTTATAGTGATTCTGTTTATTAAAGTCAAATGTGGCATTCAGTAAAATACCGATAATTTCTTCCGTATCAAAACGCAATCCAACGTTCACCGAACTTAAAGTCTTGGGTTCCATTGTTAACACCAGATCCTGCTGATTTTCTCCCGTCAACTTGTAATTGACTGTCGAATACGCATTCGTTCCAATCAATATGGACATGGCATTCTCCAACTTTTTAAGTGTAATGGAGCTATTCGGTTTTAATCCGCAAACCCGCAATAACCATTTTTCATCTTTAGGATCAACTCCGACAAAAGAGATATCACGGATATAAAAGCTATCCGACGGTTGTACCGGACGATTCATTTTCCGTTTTTGCACCATCTCCGGTTGATAATCATCCGGGATTCCTATCTTTTTCTTTAGAGCTATGATTTCGTCCCATTTCCCCCGTGCTTCCCGTTCCCCCCTTACCATCAGAGAATCGAGGGCGGAATTATTGAAGTTGGTAAAACTGTACGCTTCCACATCCGGCCGGAAAAGTAAATCGGTCCGTTCCTTATTACGGGCATATTTATCATAGCCATACAATGCTACGATCTGGGTAACGACATCTATAGGAGAATTTAGCTTATCTGCTCCATGTAAATCATTCGAAGTCAAATCTACGCCAATAATGATATCCGCACCCATTTCCAGCGCCACATCTACCGGATAGTTATTATTCAGCCCTCCGTCTACCAGCACCATACTATCCAACCGGACAGGATTCAATGCTGCGGGAATCGCCATACTGGCCCGCATTGCCACAGGAAGGCTTCCTTTATGGAATACATACTCTTTTCCGGTTACCAAATCAACAGCAACACAAGCGTAAGGAATATTAAATGAATTAAAGTCGACGGAATCGTGATAACCGATAGTCAGATTCGAGAACAAATTTTGCAAATTCTGCCCCTTTATCACTCCCTTTATAATGCGGTCTTTTTTGGATATTCCAAACGGTAAGGAAAGAATGTACCGTTCCGAATTTTCTTTTTCCGGGAAAAACTGGGTATTCCGTTTCACCCGGTCGCTTAATAGAAGCTCCCAGTCCTGCTCATCCACCATTTTTTCGATTTCTCCCGGACTATACCCTATAGCATATAATCCGCCGACAATAGACCCAATACTGGTACCAGTTACAATATCAATCGGAATGCCAGCTTCCTCCAATACTTTCAACACCCCGATATGCGCCATACCTCTTGCACCTCCGCCGCCCAATACAACAGCAACCTTTTTACGTTGTCCGGTCATCACCGACGGATACAACATAATCAACATAAACAAAAAGCACAGAACCCTTTTCATCTTTCATGTATTTGCAGCAAAAATACACGGTTTCAATGAAACTAACAATTAATTACAGCGAAATGAAAAAGGTAAGTATCACCTGTTTATTGCGCTTTATCTCCTCCATCGGGCTCCCCTGCCTGCTTTTCAATCGTATCCAGTAATTTGTGCTGCATCTCCTCCTCTTTCTCCGGTTCCATAGGTAACTGGTTGACTAAAGTGCGCAAATCGATTACGGAAATTTTACTTTTCTTGCCATCCGGGGCCGTCATTGTCAAATCGTCCTCTCCCCGGAAAAAGGCGTCTTCGCACATATATTCAAGAAATGTGCGGTAAGCGTAGAATTGTTTCGGAAGACGTCTGGTCGTCAGGCATTCTTTCAGAAAAAGGTTCTTAATAAACAAAGCGCGCTCCCGCTCCGCATCGTCCGGATAAGCCCGCCCCGAATTAGGATAACGCATATCTATTTTGAACAGCAAATCCAAGCGATCCTTGTTCTTCTGCCATGCTCTATAAAATAGCAGGTCCGCTTCATGTGTCCTGCCATCCCGGTACAACGTCTCTCCACGTGCGGTTAATAAAAGATTTGCCAATGCTTCATTTGGTTGCATCAGTATTTCTGCACGGTCCAGCAGTTCATATGCCCGTTTCCGGTCGTACGTTTTCCCCAAGGCCGCACCTAACAGCAGATTTGTTTCCACATCTGTCGTATCCTTGCCATAGGCTTCTTCAAGCAAAGGGATGGAGTTCATAGCCAGACCGGATAAATATTTGGAAGCGCCTCCGTATTTTAAAGTCAGGAAGGAAGAATCGCCGGCAGCCAACAAGCAGGAATAGACTGAATCTGCTTGCTTATACGAACGGTTCATATAAAAAGCAATTGCTTTGCTTCGCTGGAGTGAACGGTTATCCGGACTATAATACAATGCCGTATCGCAGATAGCCAGCGCATCCGATATATTAGGTCCTCCCAAACGAAGCAGCGTATTAACCAATGTATTTGCCAGTCCGGCATTCTCCCGGTTTACATCATATGCTTTGAAATAGCAGATTGTTGCAGACGGAAATGCATTCATCTTCATATAGCAATCACCCAGATTGGCATATATCGTGGGATTTACAGTCAGAGTATCCTGATCTCTCAGCACAACATATTGGTCTATTGCTTTTTCATAATCGCCCAATTGATAATACAGGCGTGCCAATTGATAATTTGCATAAAAATTCGTACTGTCCTGACTCAATACTTTCCGAAAACTGTTTTCAGCCACAGAAGCTTTCCCCAGACTCATTGCCGTACGGGCTACAGCATTCAATGCTTCGATATTCAGAGTATCCAAAGATAAACATTGCCGATAACAGTTATAAGCCTCCTTATACTTTAGCAGCCCTTCGTAAGCCTGGCCTATTGCCGACATCTTCGAATAATCGGAAGAATCCGCTGCCGTAAGATTTCTTGCGTTTTCAATAACCGCCGCAAACTGCTTCTTATTGACCAACTCCTGAAAAGACACATTTTGCGCCTGCCCCAAAACGGACAGTACGCAAAATATGAATAATATCGAAAACTTACATTTCATAACAGCAGACGTATTTATATTGTAGTAACCTACAAATTTAAAAGAATCCTGCAATAAGATTACTGTCCGGCCTTTTTTTCTGCAGCTTTATATTTCTTCAAATCAAAAGTTATAGGAACCGTATACTTTACAGCCACATCATGTCCACGCTGCTGTCCGGGTTTCCAATTGGGCATTGCATTCAATATCCGGATCGCTTCCCTGTCTAACGATGGGTCTATACCACGGATCACTTCAATATCAGCAATAGAACCATCTTTCTTTATCACGAAAGAACAAGTTACACGTCCTTGAATACCGTTTTCCTGTGCAATAACCGGATATTTCATGGATTTGGCAAGGTATTGCAACAAAGCCTCCTGACCGCCTGGAAATTCCGGCATTTTTTCCACTACGGTAAATGTCCGGTCATAATTTGCAGGCTCTGATTTTGAATCGTTACTTCTTGCTGCCGTTTTTTTATCCCCACCGAAAGTAATCGGGACCGTGTATTTTACAGCCACATCATGCCCGCTTTGCTTTCCCGGAGTCCATTTAGGCATCAGGCCCAACACCCGTACGGCTTCTGTGTCCAGTTCCGGATCTATACCACGCATTATCTCTATATTGCCAATCGAGCCATCTTTCCCTACCACAAAAGAACAGATTACCCTTCCTTTTATTCCTTTTGCCTTTGCTGCTTCCGGATATTTTACATTATCCTGCAAAAAATTAATTAAGGCATCTTGTCCACCCGGGAATTGTGGCATTACTTCCACCACTCCAAACACCCGTTCTTCCACAGGAAGCTGCACTAACTGGATTTTCATGTTCTCTTTCACATCCTTTACTGCAATTTCCCGCTTCTGCAAACTCATTTCCGAGATTTCAAGGGTCGCATCTACCGGAGCAGTCAACATAAAAATTCCGTCATTATCTGTAATCGTCCCTGTTGTAGTTCCTTTAATTATGACATTCGCGCCCGCTACCGGATGACCCATGTAATCGATTACCAATGCCGAAACCTTCAGATTATCTTGCTGGGGAAGGATATTTTCCGTAATACGTGCCACTGCATCTATATTGCTTAGCAACATCAGGAAAGCAAAAAATGGTACCACTGCGAGATATTTAGCACGTCCTATACCCCGTGAGCGTTTTTTATTCATCATACTAATTCTGTTTTTAATGTGTAATACATTGAAACTGTTATACAAAACGGCATTAGACCTGTCCGTATGCGCCAGTCCCAATAAATGATACTGATAGCTTCTGCTATCGTATCCGGATTCCAAAACCGTGTCGTCCGCAAGATATTCGAGATTGTGCCGGACTTCTCTCTTCAGAAGCCATACAAAAGGATTCACCCAGCAAACAATACAAATCAGCTCACAGATAACCACATCGATAGAATGCCACTGGAGGGCATGAGTTCGTTCATGTGTCAGAATTTCATCAATTTCTTTTTCCGAATGGCTTTCCGGATGAAGAAATATCAGCTTAAAAAAAGAAAAGGGACCCGTCGGTCTATTTAGTATGTGTACCGGTACTCCATGAATATGGATAAGATGCGTGTTGCGGGCAAGCAAAAGGATGCTGCCCAACTGAGTGAGAAAACGGATCAACAATAAAACCATCCCGCTGCAATAAAGCCAGAACAAACCGGAAAGAACCGTACTTTGCCAATCCGTCTCGACTGCCGCTTCGGGAGCGACACTGACCTCCGGCAAAATGGCTGAATATACCTGGATAACTCCAACCATCGGTTCTTGTTCCTTCACCCAATCCTGTATGTTCATCAGGGGATAAAGCAACGACAGACCGAAAAATACCAGCAGGATGGTACGGCGCAATTTAAAGAAGGTATCCTTATAAAAGAATAACCGATAGAAGGCATATAAGAGCACAAAGGCTACATTGACCTTCATAAAATAGGCTAATTCCGGCGTCATGGTATGATACGTTTAATTATTCCCGACCTTTTTCAATCATATGGATAATTTCTTTCAAATCATCCGTTGAGATTTTCTGCTCCTTCGCGAAGAAGGAAACCATTTCCTTGTAGGAGTTTTCAAAATAATTATGAACCACTCCACTCATAAAAGTACGCTTATACTCCGGTTCGTCTATAATCGGGGTATATTCGTATGTATTCCCATAGCGTTTTGCCTTCACGTACTTTTTACGTTCCAGATTCTTCACTACCGAAGCGATGGTTGTATAAGGGGGTTTAGGCTCATCATACAAGGCAAGAATGTCTTTTATAAAACAGGGGGCTGTTTGCCATATACACCGCATTACTTCTTCTTCTTGAATTGTTAATCTTTCCATATCCTATTATTAAATTACGACTCTATCGCAAAATTACGAAACATTCGTAAATAAGCAAGAAGCAATGAGTTAATTTACATTAACAATATATTACCTGCTGATACTGCCGGACTAAGGTTCTTAACGCAAGCTAATGCTTTCCTCTTCTCTTACCATTTATAAACCATTCACGACACAATAAGCATGTTTTCGTACACACATAAGAAGTATTTAGAAATAAACTTCTATTTTTGTAAACAGAATACTTTATAAACCATATACATGGAAAAGAAAATTGTAACCTTCGGAGAAATCATGCTCAGACTCGCCACACCTGATTACCTTCGTTTCTGCCAATGCGACAAATTCAGTGCCACATTTGGAGGCGGAGAAGCTAATGTTGCCGTATCCTTGGCTAACTTTGGTATCCGGACGGAGTTCGTAACCAGATTACCCCAAAACGATATTGCCCGTGCTTGTGTGATGGACTTACATAAATATGGCGTTGGGACTTCCCACATTATCTATGGAGGCGAACGCATGGGTATTTATTTTCTGGAAACCGGAGCAGTGGCTCGTCCCGGCAAAGTGGTATACGACCGTGCCCATTCAGCCATTTCCGAAATACAGCCTGGAATGATAAACTGGGAAGAAGTACTTAAAGATGCTTCTTTTTTCCACTGGACAGGTATCACTCCTGCCATTTCACAAGGCGCGGCAGACGCTTGCATGGAAGCCATCCGGACTGCCAATCGTATAGGAGTTCCCGTTTCTTGCGATTTGAACTTCCGCAAGAACCTGTGGAAATATGGTAAAAAAGCAGCAGAAATCATGCCGGAACTGGTTGCAGGATGCGATATTATCCTCGGGAACGAAGAAGATGCAGAGAAAGTATTCGGTATCAAACCGGAAGGTTTTGATGTAGCACATACAGAAGGACAAGTAAACGCCGCGGAATTTGAATCCGTATGCAAACAACTGATGGTAAAATTTCCCCGTGCGAAAAAAGTGATTATCACTCTGCGCGGCTCCGTCAATGCCAATCATAATACCTGGGGAGGCGTATTATATGCCGGAGGTAAATTATACCAGTCCCGCCGTTACGACATCACCCATATTGTAGATCGCGTAGGTGGTGGCGACTCATTTATGGGGGGACTGCTTTACGGGCTGCTGGCATATCCTGACGACAACCAAAAAGCGCTTGATTTTGCCGTAGCCGCTTCCTGCCTGAAACACACTATTTATGGTGACTTCAACCAGGTGACTGTAGAAGAAGTAGAAAAATTAATGGGAGGCGATGCTTCCGGCCGTGTGTCTCGATAAACAGAAAAAGAAATATGGCAAGATTCAACAAAATACAAACATTATCCGCCATCGCCCGTACCGGCATGGTCCCTGTATATTACCATAAAGAAATTGAAGTGGCAAAACAGGTTGTCAAAGCCTGCTATGAAGGAGGTGTCCGCGTTTTCGAATTTACCAATCGCGGAGACTTCGCCCATGAAGTGTTTGCTGAACTCAGCAAGTTTGCCGCTAAAGAATGCTCCGAACTGATACTGGGTGCAGGCTCTATTATCGATGCCCCCACAGCTGCCTTGTATTTGCAACTGGGAGCCAATTTTATTGTAGGACCGCTATTCAACCCTGATATTGCCAAAGTATGCAACCGCAGGCTGGTTCCTTACACTCCTGGCTGCGGCTCCGTTTCTGAAATAGGTTTTGCACAGGAAGCCGGTTGCGATTTATGTAAAATATTCCCTGCCGGAAACGTCGGGGGACCCTCTTTTGTAAAAAATATCAAAGCCCCAATGCCCTGGGCTATGATTATGGCAACCGGAGCAGTGGAACCCACCGAAGAGAACCTGTCCGCCTGGTTCAAAGCCGGCGTAACCAGTGTAGGTATGGGGTCCAAACTTTTCCCTAAGGAAGCTATTGAGACTAAAAACTGGAAAGTCATTACCCAGCTTTGCAGTGATACACTATCTATTATTAATAAATATAACGGATGACCATGAAAAAATTTCTTGATTCTAATTTCCTGTTGCAGTCGGATACGGCACAGCAGTTGTATCACGACCATGCGGCGAAAATGCCGATTATCGACTACCATTGCCATCTGGATCCACGCCAGATAGCAGAGAACCACCAGTTTGCCGACCTTACGGAAATCTGGTTGGGTGGCGACCATTACAAATGGCGCGCCATGCGTGCCAACGGTGTTCCGGAAGCTTACATCACCGGAAACAAATCTTCTTATGAGAAATTCGAAAAATGGGTGGATACCCTCCAACATGCGATGCGGAATCCACTATACCACTGGACCCACCTCGAATTAAACCGTATTTTCGGTATCGACAAAGTATTAAATCCTTCCACGGCACGCGAAATCTATGAAGAATGTTCTGCCAAACTGCAAACGCCCGAATTTCGTGCACAGGCCATCATGGAGCGGATGAAGGTGGAAGTGGTTTGTACAACCGACGATCCTATCGACAACCTTGAATATCACACTGCTATACGGAACAGCGGATTAAAAATCAAAGTATATCCTACCTGGAGACCGGATAAGGCAATGGCGATCGAGAATCTGCGTCCCTATAATGAGTATCTGATGAAACTCTCTGCCGCTTCGGGTATCACCATCCTGACTTTTGCCGATTTGGTAGAAGCCCTGCAACGCCGCCACGACTTCTTTGCTTCACAAGGATGTACCCTTGCCGACCACGGATTGAGTACCTTCTATGCCGAGCCGTATACCGACGAAGAGATAGAGTCCATCTTCCTCAGAATCCGCATGAAAAAGGAACTGACTAAAAAGGAAGTAAATAAATTCCGTTCTGCCATATTATATGAACTGGCAGCCATGAATGCCCGGAGCAATTGGGTACAGCAATTCCATATCGGCGCTACCCGCAATAACAACGCGCGTATGTTCCGGGAACTTGGCCCGGATTCCGGTTTTGATGCCATAGGCGATGCTCCGATGGCAGTCCCAATGAGCCGTTTCCTGAGCCGTCTGGATGAAAACAATCTGCTGGCAAAATCAATCTTTTACAATCTGAATCCTCGTGACAACGACATGATGATGAGCACCATATACAGTTTCAACGATGGTTCCGTGCCGGGCAAGATACAATACGGTGCGGCATGGTGGTTCCTCGACCAGATCAACGGAATGGAAAATCAACTCAATTCCCTATCGAATCTGGGCCTACTGAGCCGTTTCGTGGGAATGCTTACGGATTCCCGCAGTTTCCTGTCGTATCCACGTCATGAATATTTCCGCCGCATTCTATGTAATATTCTCGGAAGAGAGGTGGAAAATGGAGAATTACCGGTATCCGAACTACCTTTTATCGGAAAAATGGTAGAAGATATAAGCTATAATAACGCTAAAGAATATTTCAGATTCTGATTACAATAAAAACTAAGCAATTAAACAGCTTTCCCCTTCAAGGGGACTGGGGGTGTGTGATATTCCCAACCATCCTTGTACCATCCTTTTCCCTGTTTCGCACACCCCCTAATTCCAGTTCTCCTTTAGTGCACGAATCGATTAATCATAATTTTCCCCAAAGAATACGATATATTTTTCCAATAAATATCTACCGGATTTTAAGAGATGATAATTGTATTCCGATACCGGAAGCCTACAGACATCCTGCCCTACCATGTTGAACAAATCACCTTCGGGAAAAAGCTCTTTACAATAGTTTTTTACTTCATTATAATCGGAAAAACCACGTACAACCAATATTTCTTTTGAATCCACCATCTCAAAACCGGTATCCAGCTCTTTATCCTCAAAATGCGTAAAGTTATAAGTAGCCAGTGTAAACAACAATCGGTTCTTGTCCATTTTTTCCGGTAAATAAACCAACAGCAGGCAAAAAGGAACATCCGTAGTTGCCTTAAACAGCGTATCATTACTGTTTACAGTTACAGAGCAATCAGGAGACATGCGAATATGGGTATCCCAAATTCCTTGCGTAACACCTCCAGCAAATTTGGCAAGACCTGTATCTACCTCCGGAACGAACTGCTTTTCTGCATAACATCGGGTACGCCACAGGCGGGCTTCTTTTACAACCCTTGTCTTTGAGGGATAATAACGAATAATGTAGGCAAATGTACGGATAGCTTGCCGGATATCGCCTTTATAATACTGAGCCTGCCCCATAAGCATCCAACAATTCTTTAAGAAAGGATTATACTCCCGTTGCTCGTACCATGCACGTTGTTTGGGATTCTTACGCCATCCTGCTTTTCGAGCGGGCTTTACTGTAATAGAATGACTAAGAATGGCATTCCTGCACTTCCCGATTACCGTATCAAATAAAGCTCCTGCATTCCCCTGCAGGCTGTCCTGACCGATACGCACTGCCTCATCAAAAAGCTCCCGGGCATGATAATACGTATTATAACGGGTATTCAGGGCATGGTAGAAACGGCTTGCAGCAGTATTTTTGCGCACACTGCACGCTCCCAAAAGGATAATAGCAGATAATAATAACAAAGCAATATAAAAGTTCTTCTTCATTTCAACGCCAGACGGATGATTCTATCCTACTAACGTTTACAGAGTGCTTTTATTGCCTTTACTGCTAAAAAGAAAACAACTAAAACCAGGATAATGAAGGCACCGGACGGTACATTCAGGAAATAAGAGAGGACCAGGCCTGCTACACATCCCAGAAAACCGATTGCTATACTCCCCCAGATAATCTTCTTAAAGTCCGAGGTGAAAAGGTTTACGGTAATCTGAGGTAACGTAAGCAAACTCATCAATAACATAATTCCAACCAAGCGGATGGAAAGAACAATCGTTACAGCAATAAAGAACATCATCATATATTCAATAGCCTTTACCGGAAGATGCTGGGTAACGGCAAAATCACGGTCGAAAGCCACATAAACGATACTACGGAGAAATAAAGAAAATATAATGACCAGAACAAAGGCAAGCCCGGCTATCCAAAGAATATCGCCTGTAGAAATAGTCAGGATATTCCCGAACAGGTAAGCAGATAAATTAGGAGCATATCCGGGAGTCAGAAAAATAAAAATGACCCCCAATGCCATACCCAGCGACCAGATACCGGCTATAGCCGAATCTTCACGGATATTCTGCGTTTTGCTTACCCACTCAACCCCGAATGCAGAGAGTACAGAAAATGCCATCGCCATCAATATAGGATTTAATCCGAGAAAGAAACCCAGTCCCAACCCACCGAAAGAAGCATGCGTAATCCCCCCGCTGATAAAAACCAGCCGGCGCGACACGATATATGTACCTACAATACCACAAGCAATTGCCGTAAGCAAGCTTCCCAACAGGGCATGTTGGAAAAAACTATATTGTAATAAATCCATCTTCTTATTTTTAATGTATACGGCGTTCGCCAACAATCAGGAACGCTTCATCTTTAAGGGCATCCGGCAGATTTATACCACGAAGCTGTAAACTTCTGAGCCAACCGGCAACCTCCACCTCTTTCAATGTATAAAGGACCTCACTAAACTCGCTTATGGCATCTTCGTCATAAGCATCAGCCTCGACACCTTGAAAACGGTCTAATTCTTCATCTTCGTAATAATCTATTTTTTTGCTTACGGCAGCAAGCAAGCTATCCCGCTCGCAGGTTTCATGCTGGCCGCAGCAAACTTCGGGTATTTCCTGGGCTTCGGGTATCTCACTGATCTCTCCCCGTTCCAGCATTTTCTGGAGCTTCCGGTTACGGATATAACCGGCTATAGCTGCAACAATACCCAACAGTACAATTCCTAAAACAATATACCACATAATCCTTAACCTATTATAAAACCTGCCGCCTTCAGGTCATCCCAATAACGGGGATAACTTTTTGTAACAACTTCCGGGTCGGCTATCGCTATTCCTTCCGGACGAACCAGTGCAGCCGGAGCAAAAGCCATTGCCATCCGATGGTCTTCGTATGTCGCTATGACCGGATTGTCCTCCGGTTCACAACGTTCTCCGTTCCATTCAAGAATGCTGTCATTACTATCTGTTAATATATAGCCCAACTTACGAAGCTCTGTCTTCAAGGCTTCTATCCGGTCGGTTTCCTTTATCTTTAAACTTTGCAATCCAGTAAACCTGAAGGGAATATTTAAGAACACGCAAGCCACCACAAAAGTTTGAGCCAAATCCGGTTCGTTTACAAAATTATAAACCAGTTTCTTTGCCAGATTCCCCGTCCGCTTCAATACGACGCCACGATCCGTAAAAGTAGTACTGACACCCAGTTGGGCAAATAATTTTGCTCCGGCAGCATCGCCCTGCAAACTATTTTTAAATAAACCGGATAATTCGATTTCCGCATTTTTGGAAAGCGCCATCATGGAATACCAGTAGGAAGCTGCACTCCAGTCCGATTCCACTGTAAAACGAATCGGATTATATTCTTGAGGCTGAACTTTAATAACTTGTCCGTTCCATTCCGCTTTCACCCCGAACAATTCCATCAATTGCAGGGTAAGATGGATATAAGGTTTGGAAATAATATTTCCTTCCAGAGACAATGTCAAACCGTTTTCCATTAACGGGGCTATCATCAAAAGAGCTGATATATACTGGGAACTTACCCCTCCGGACAAAGAGATTTCACCTCCCTGCAAAGCACTTCCGAAAATACGGAGAGGGGGATATCCTTCCCTATCCATATATTCCACTTTGCCTCCGAGTGCGTTCAATGCATCCACCAAGATTTTGATAGGGCGGTTCTTCATCCGTTCGGTCCCGGTTATTGTCCATTCGCCTACGACTTTCGACAGAAAAGCTGTCAGGAAACGCATCGCCGTACCTGCCGCTTTAATATCAAAATCACGGGCATTCGAATTGAGGGCTTTTACCATCACCTCCGTATCGTCGCAGTCCGATAAATTCTGTATCTCATAAGGACTGTAACTAAGGGCATTCAATATCAATGCCCGGTTAGATATACTTTTGGAAGCCGGAAGCTGGACTGATGCTTTCAGCAAAGCCGGGCCTTTTATCAGGTAGTTCATCTTATTCACATTAAATGGAGTACAAAAATACGGATTTTATTCCGAATTATACTAATCAGCCTGGCTACCTACAGGCTTATACGTCACAAATGCGGATGCATTTTTCAAGTGAAGCGATTTTATCTTCCTGTCTCGGAACAAACTCCTGTCCTACAAAACCTTTATAGCCGGTTTCCACAATAGCTTTCATGATGGCAGGATAATACAGTTCCTGCGTTTCATCGATTTCCGCCCTGCCCGGGTTACCTCCCGTATGGATATGCGAAAAGAAAGGATGGTATTTACGAATCGTATCGATAATATTGCCTTCCATAATCTGCATATGGTAAATATCGTAAAGCAGCTTGAAATTAGGAGAACCTATACGGCGGCATAATTCAGCGCCCCAAACGGTATGGTCGCAAAGGTAATCTTTATGCCCGACGCTGTTCAGAAGCTCCATTGTCAGTACGACATTATACTTCTCGGCAATCGGAGTGATACGTTTAAGCCCTTTCTCGCAGTTTTCCCAACCTTGCAGGTCGGTTACACCGTTGCGGCGACCGGAAAAGCAAATCAGATTGGTCAGGCCGGCTTCGGCTACCATCGGTATCACTTTTTCGTAACTTGCCACCAACTCATCATGCAGGCTTACATCATTGAAACCACGGTCGATGCCTAATCCGGCTCCCTGTGCCATCGCCACTGTCAATCCATGGCTTTGGACAACCGGCCAATCCTGAGGATCAAGTAATTCAACAGACTGAATACCTATGTGTTTGCAAATCTCACAAAATTCGCCTAATTCATAATCTCCAAAGCACCATTTACTAACAGAATGGCGTATATTCCCTTTCAAAGGTTCCGGGGAGGCGGCCACTTTTTTCTTTTTAGCCGGAGCTGCGGCTTCCAAGCCGGATACTGCCATGGCTGCACTTCCTGCCAATACGGTCTTAAGAGCGGTTCTTCTCGAAATGTTTTTCATGTTGTATTATTTTATAATGATAAATGATTTTTCAATAACAGCGAGGATTGCTTTTAAAGCATCTGTTGCACTTTATATACAAACTCCATCCAAATCCAATACCTCAACGCTTTACCCAGGAACATGGAGATGGCCACAATCCAGATATTCCCCCGAAGAAAACCTAAAGCAACAGCAATAAAATCACCGATACCGGGAAGGAATACAAAAAATGCCATCCACGAGCCTTTATCTTTAATCCAATCCTGCACTTTCTGCAACTTTGCAGCATCCAGTTTCAGATATTTCTCTATCCATTCTACCTTACCGAGCATTCCCAGCCAGTAACAACTCATCCCACCCAGAAAATTACCGATCGAAGCGGCAATCATACAAGGCCAATAGGATGCTCCAGCCAGCAATACCCCCGTCAGCACAACTTCGCTGCTAAAAGGCAAAATAGTAGCAGCCAGAAAAGATGCTATAAAAACACCTATATATCCATATTCTATAAGAAATTCCATAAACGTATAAATAAAAATGCAATAAACAGGACTAATGTTGCATAAAACGACCAGAAGACCACTTTTCCCCGTGCTACCGTAAAAAAGTGGGCAACCAATATCGATACCGGAATACAAGCCGTTTCCAGAAACTCTTCCGAAACCTGCTCATACAGGAAATAAAGCCCAAACGCCCAGATTGCCATTAATATCAAAAAGAAAAGGTATTGGCGGGAACGCAAAGAATCTTCATACTCATGCGTTAGTATATTGATCGAGGCAACTACCGTAAGCAGGAGCATGACTGCAATGCTTATCCAGTCTACCGTAGCAATACCGCCGATAGAAAGTAAACGAACTTTAAACAGCAAAGGAAATACCTGCGTAAAAGGGGTATAATCCTGTTGCCAGACACACCACCCCAACTGAAACCAGTAGACCGTACCCACTCCCAACAAAGAAGCAATAAAAGTACGGGGTGTCAACGAACGGAAATTATACATTCCGACCCACAACAGAGGCAAAAACCAAAGCAGGTGTATCCAGAGAAGGCTTCCTACCCCTACCAGCAACGCCGCATTATAGGCTTCAGCCTGCGTTTCCGGGTCATGATAGGTAAGAAACAACTGGTAAAGTGCCAATATCAGGCAAAAAACGCCTAATGAGGTTGATTTCAGAGGAAAAAAGTCTGGGTTCGTGCTTATAAATAATACATAAAAGAGGAAAGGCAACATCGTTTTCTCCCGGATCAATGCCAGCACATAATTGGCACGATGCAAAAGGAATGCCCCCCCGAACATCAGTACCATACCGATCATATAAGTAAATGCCTTCCCCGGCAAAATCCGGCAAATGGCATTCCACAAGGGGGTAGATGAAACCTCACCATAAACCGGATACCCTACGGAATAAATATAACTTACCACCCAACACACCATACATGCCAACAACGCGGGCAGGAATGTTGAAAGATTAGAAAACCTGGACTTCCGGCTATAATTACTGTATGAAGCCATAGCAGTTGACAGTTGACAGTTGACAAGTGACAGTTAAAATACAAACTGCCTTTGTCAACGGACAACTGCCCTATTTATTTTATTTTTTAATTATTAAATCCATATTCTCTTTAAACTGTCAACTGTCACTTGTCAACTGTCACCTTGTTCAGAGGTCAAATCCGATATCCCTACGGAAATATTTCTTTTCAAAATCGATCGTTTTTGCTCCGGCAAAAGATTGAGCCAACGCTTCTTCTTTAGTCGCACCATAAGAGCTGACAGCAATTACACGTCCGCCATTCGTAAGAATTTGTCCGTTAGCGGATTTTGTTCCGGCATGAAACAGGATATTATCGGATGAAACATGCTCCAAACCAGTGATAACTTTTCCCTTTTCATATGCTTCCGGATATCCGCCGCTAACCAGCATAACCGTAACAGCAGCACGCGGATCTTCCTTCAATACACGGCTACCGAGGTTTCCTTCGGCAACGCCTTCCAACAAATCAACCAGGTCGCTCTGGATACGAAGCATGACCACTTCGGTTTCCGGATCTCCCATACGGCAGTTATATTCGATAACCATCGGCTCATTCTTCACGTTAATCAATCCGAGGAAGATAAAACCTTTGTAATCTATATTCTCTGCTTTCAGACCTTCCACAGTCGGGCGAATAATGCGTTCGTCCACTTTGGCCATAAACGCATCGTCTGCAAACGGGACCGGTGAAACGGCTCCCATACCTCCGGTATTCAAACCTGTATTTCCTTCGCCGATACGTTTGTAATCTTTCGCAACGGGAAGCACCTTATAATCGTTACCGTCAGTCATTACAAATACAGAACATTCGATACCATCCAGAAATTCTTCAATAACGACAGTCTTGCTGGCATCACCGAACATTCCTCCTAACATATCGCCTAATTCTTTTTTCGCTTCCTCCAAGGTATCAAGGATTAAAACGCCTTTACCGGCAGCCAGGCCGTCCGCTTTCAATACATACGGAGCCTGTAACTCTTCCAGAAAAGCATATCCATCCTGCAAATTTTCTGCCGAGATGCTTTTATACCGTGCAGTCGGAATAGCATGCCGCATCATAAATGCTTTTGCAAAATCCTTGCTCCCTTCCAACTGGGCGCCTTCTTTAGACGGGCCTATAACAGGTATTCCTGCCAATGCCGCATCATTTTTAAAGAAATCATATACACCTTTCACCAATGGGTCTTCCGGGCCTACCACAACCATATTGACCTGGTTTGCCAATACAAAATCCTTAATTGCAGCAAAATCATCCGCTTTTATATCGACATTGGTTCCGGCAAAAGCAGTTCCTGCATTTCCGGGCGCAATAAATAACTTGTCCACCTTCGGACTCTGTGCTATTTTCCAGGCTATCGCATGTTCACGGCCGCCTGAGCCTAATAGTAGTATGTTCATCTTTTTTAGGTGACAGTTGACAAGTGACAGTTGACAGTTAAAATACAAACTGTCCCTATCAATCGGCAACTGCCTTTTTTATGGTTATTACTTTTTATCTTTCTTGTCTCCTTATTTCTCTCTCTTGTATTTCACTCTTTCCCCCTGACTGTCAACTATCACTTGTCAACTGTCAACTGCTTAAAGATTGTCGTCAAAGTAACGCGTAATCTTTTCAAACAAATGCGGGCGGTCTTTACCGGTTACATTGTGTACATGACGGGGATATACAAAATAATCCGGATAAGTATCGGCATCTACACAAGCTTTCAGGAAGCCCAGACTATGCTGCCATACGACAACCGGATCTATATCACCATGTATCAGCATCAGACGGCCTTTCAAGTTTCCGGCCTTCAGCTTCAGGTTGGCATTCTTATACCCTTCGGGATTATCCTGCGGACGGTCCATATAGCGTTCGCCATACATAATCTCGTAGTTACTCCAGTCGATAACCGGACCACCGGCTACACCTACCTTGAAGATTTCAGGATATGAGCACATCAGGTTAGTTGTCATAAAACCGCCATAGCTCCAACCATCCACACCGATACGGTCAGCATCTACATAAGGCAGAGACTTTAAGAACTCGACACCTTTCACCTGGTCTGCCATTTCATTAACCCCCAGGTTACGGTGGATTACGCTTTCAAAGGCATGTCCACGGTTTGCAGAACCACGGCTATCCACAGTAAACATTACATAGCCGCGCTGAGCCATATAGATATCCCAACCTCCGGCACCGTTCAGCCAGCCTCCCGTTACCAATTGGGCATGAGGCCCTCCATATACATAAACGACTACCGGATATTTTTTACTTTCATCCAATCCCACCGGTTTAATCAGACGGTAGTTCAGGTCTGTTACACCATCTGCCGCCTTGATCGTTCCGGTTACAATCTCCGGAACAGCATAGCCTTCATACGGATTTTTCGCAGTCAGCAGGGTATTTAATTTCTTTCCTTTATTGGTTTCCAACAAACTGATTTCACGGGGAACAGATGGAGAAGCATACGTATCCAACAAATACTTACCGGAAGCGCTCAGCTTTGCATTATGTACACCTGCCAGTTCGGGGTTTGCTCCTAAACATAAGCTATTCCCTTTTTTCAGATTTATTTTCCAAACATTGATAGCTAAAGGAGTTCCGGCAGTAGACGAACTCAGCGGATGTGGCTGGGTAGAAGTTATAAAGAGATTTTCACCTTTGGCATCAAAACCCAGAACATCCATCACCACCCATTCGCCCTTGGTTAGCTGTTTCAACAGCTTTCCTTCGGTATTATAGAGGTATAAATGCTGATAACCGTCCCGCTCACTCTGCCAGATAAATTGTTCAGGGTTATTCGGAAGAAATACAACCGGATGTTGCGGCTCAACATAATGCTCATCCGTTTCCGTAAACAACTCCGCTTCTTTTTCACCTGTGAGAGCCGAATAACACACCAGATGCATTTCATTCTGGTCGCGGTTCAACTCGGCAATATAGATACTTTTTTCATCCGGGCTCCAAGCGATATTCGTCAGATACTTTTCTTTCGGAAGGCCTGTATTCAACCAAACGGTCTGGCCGGACGACAAATTATAAACTCCTACCGTAACTTCATGGCTCTTCATTCCTGCCATCGGATACTTATGAGGCTCTGCCTTGGCACAACGTGCATCGATATTTACAAAAGGATAGTCTGTCACCATGCTTTCATCCATACGGTAAAAAGCCAGAGCCGAACCCTTCGGCGACCAGAATGTACCTTTATAGATACCGAACTCGTTCTGGTGGACGGATTTACCGCAAACAACTCCGCTTGCCGTTTCGTGTGTAACCACACCTACGGCATTATCCGGTGAAAGTACCTGCAAATTATTTCCTTCTGTGAACGCAAGATAACCGTTTGCCGGGCAAAAATCATAATTGCCCCATCCGTTTGTCAAATGGTAATCGGCTACCACTTTATTTTCCTTATAATTATAATGGATACGGTGCCGTTTCGAATAAAAAGCCAAAACAGGCTGGTCCTTATACGGTACCGAGAAATAAGGCATACTGCCTACTGTTTCCAATCCGGCCGCCTTCAATGCCCCGTTTAATTGTTCACGGGTAAACGCCACAGTTTCTTTTCGGGCAGCTTCGCCACTCATCATACTGTCGCCTTTAGCATACAGGTAGGTATCACCACACCACGACAATTGCTTTAAATTACGGGGAACAAAACGGCTGTTATTCTTGCCTCCCGGTATCAAATCATGCAATGTGAATTGCTTATCCTGCGCCATGCCCGACAATAGATTAGAAAGGGAAAATACACCCAGCAACAATAAAAACTTAATCTTCATAGCCTCCTCTCTCCCTTTTCTTAAACGGTTTTTTAAACGGGCGGTCGCTTTTTTTGTCAAACTTCTCAAACTTTCTCTTTCTGCCGAAAGCATCATCATCATCTTCATAACGCATTTTTCCCGCATGTTTACGCGGTTTGCCCGGGGCAAAAGCTGCACGTTCCTCTTCATCGTTGCTATGAGCGGCTGCAAAACGACGTTCAGGACGGTCGGACTTAAAGCCGGGACGATCCGAGTTGAAACCCGGACGCTCTGTTTTGAAACCCGGACGCTCTCTCCGGTCGTTATCTCTGCGTTCAAAGGATGCGGGCCTTTCCACTTCACCCTCATTCAAAGCCTTCTTATAATCTTTATTCTTTCCTTCGAAGATTTCATAACAACGGTATTCGCATTCCAAGGAACCGTTCATCAGTTTTACCCGGTCGCTGGGGCGCAAACCGATTTTATCGAAACATTCATCCTTATAGCTCAAAATCCACACGGTATAACCTACGAATACATGTTTCATCCGTTCGCCAATCATGCCATACAAACCTAACAGGTCGCGCGAAGAAAGACGTTCGCCATAAGGTGGATTCGTCACCATAATACCCGGCTGGAGAGCTTCGGCAAACTGCTGGAACGGCATAGCCTTCAATTCGATATATTTCATCAAACCGGCACCCCGGACATTCTTTTCTGCAATTTCGATTGCAGCCGGATTAATATCGGAGCCATAACATTTAAACTTGAATTCCCTCTCCTGGCTCTCATCATTATAGATACGGTCGAACAGTTCCTGGTCGAAATCTATCCATTTTTCAAAAGCGAACTCTTTACGATAAACGCCCGGAGCGATATTCAAGGCAATCATTGCCGCTTCAATCAGCAACGTACCGGAACCACACATCGGGTCTACGAAATTAGATTCACCTTTCCAGCCGGTCTTCAATATCATACCGGCAGCCAGCACTTCATTCAGGGGAGCTTCGGTCTGTTCCGCCCGGTAACCGCGTTTATGAAGGCTCTCACCGGAACTGTCGATAGAAAGTGTACAATCATTATGCGAGATATGGATATTGATATACAGGTCCGGATTATTTACACGGACGGAAGGGCGTTTGCCGAATTTTTCCATGAAATAGTCTACAATCGCATCTTTCGTACGGTATGCCACAAATTTGGAGTGGTTGAAATCATCGGAATAGATTACAGAGTCTATTGCGAAAGTTTTATCCTGGGCGATATAGTCTTCCCATGCTACTTTCTTCACCTCCTTATAGACAGTGTCGGCATCCTTTGCTTTGAAGTGATAGATAGGTTTAAGGATACGCAATGCCGTACGGCAATAGAAGTTGGCTTTGTAAAGCACTTCCTTATCTCCTGTAAAAGACACCATTCGGCGGCCAATCTGAATATCGTTGGCACCTAAAGGTAATAATTCGCCGGCCAGTATTTCTTCCAACCCGTAAAGGGTTTTGGCCACCATTTCAAATGTCTCGCTCATTTTAACTGACAATAGACAATAGGCAACCGGCAATTCGTGCCTGTAGGTAAAATAGCAGTTGTCCCATTGTTGATTATTAATTGAATGTTAATATTAATGTTTCTGATCTTGTTGTGTCCGTATCTCCCCGGCGGGAACATCCTCGGTAATCCAGACGTTGCCGCAAACCGTGGCGCCTTTACCTACATGAATCCTGCCCAGCAGCGTGGCGTTAGAATAAACCGTAACATAATCGTCCAGTATCGGATGGCGTGCCACACCCCGTATCGCATTCCCGTTTTCATCCGGCGGAAGTTTCTCTCCGGCAAGGCTGACTCCCTGGAAAATACGGACATGATTGCCTATCACACTTGTTTCCCCAATCACAGTACCCGTACCATGGTCGATAGAGAAATAATATCCGATTTGTGCCCCGGGATGAATGTCGATACCCGTTTCCGAATGTGCCATTTCAGTAATCATACGTGGGATGAAAGGGACACCCAGCAAGTATAGCTGGTGTGCAATACGGTAGTTGCAAATAGCCCGGAAACCGGGATAACAGAATATGACTTCATTGATATTACAAGCAGCAGGATCTCCGTTAAATGCAGCCTCGGCATCTGTTGCCAGCAGGCGGCGCATCTCCGGCAATGTCGCTATAAAGGCTTCCGAAAGAGCTTCCGCCTCTGTATAGATTTTTTCCTCGGGGCAGGAAGTACAGGAAGTATCGGCAAAACACAGGCCTGCATAAATCTGCCTGGAAAGTAATGTATGGAGTGTTTCTATATTCACTCCTGTATGAAAACGGATTGTTTGCTGGCTGATACGTGCATTCCCATAATAGCCCGGAAACAGGATGGCCCGGCATAAGTCTATGATTTCTTTCAGAACTTCACCGGAAGGCAGTGCTTCTTCGTCCCGATAGGCATGAAACAACTGCTTATACGAACATTCGTCCGATAGCTTTTCAACTGTTTCATTCAGCACCCTGCTATGCTTTTGCAATCCCATTATTTTAAGAATATCATATTTGGCAACAAAAATACAAAATAGTTGATAGTTAACAAGTGACACTTGGCAGTTATATTTTGATTCTAAGCGATTTTTAATTTCACCAAGATGTTTTCCCAGTGTCAACTGTCAACTGTCAATTTTTTTATGCGGTGCCCCGAATTCCTTGCAAGTTACCTCATCCAATTCGACCACCCATATCTTTACATTCTTCACTGCCGGGTCCGAATAACGGAATTCTTTATCGGAATACTGCTTCATGATGATATCCAGCGCTTCCGTTTTTTTGTCGAAATCTTCTTCAAACCGCACCGTTCCCCAGCCAATCACACTTTTTGAACGCATCCGGTAACTGCATGCCACTTCCGGATGCTGGAACACCAGGTCGTGGTCTGTACTGAAGGTTATACATACCCGTGGATTCCGTTCCAAAATAGAGATACTTCTCCCTTCCTGAGCGGAATGTAGATATATAACACCCTCCCGGTAACCAAAGTTCATCGGCAAAACATAAGGGGTTCCGTCGGTATCTGCCAATCCGGCATAACAGATTTCACATTTCCGGATTATCTCTTCTATCAGCTCTTTATCAGTATGTACTAACGTTTTCATTTTTGTATTTTACATTTTATGTGTACAAACTTACATTTTTTTTACATGAACGAAAACAGAAAAGAAAACGGACTTGTAATTTGAGATTATATTTATATATTTGTACATAATTTATTTTTCTTTTAAAAGTGGTAAAATTTACATTTGAAGATCTTGCCCTCGCTACTTCAGAAGATAATAGAAGTGCCTTTAATATGCTCTATCAGGTATATTATAATAAGATATTTCGTTTTGCCTATTATTTTTTGCGAGATAAAGAAGCATGCCATGATGTTGTATTAGACGTGTTTCTATCAATTTGGCAATCTCGTAAGAAACTAAAAGATATCACAAATTTGGAAGCCTATTTTTATATTATAACTAAAAATGAAGCGGCACGTTATCTCAATAAACAACAAGAATACAATCAAATAGTATTAAATGATCTTTCAATTCAATTGAAAGATCAGGTGGAGTCTCCACCTGATCAAAAACTCATCGAAAAAGAAATAGAACAACTACTCACTGAAATTATTAACGAATTACCAGAAAAGTGTCGGATTATTTTCCTTATGGCACGCCAGGAAGGACTAAAACCTAAGGAAATAGGGAAAATTCTTTCATTAAGTGAAAGTACTATCCGCGTCCAAATGAAAATTGCTATAGAAAAAATTGTTGCTAAGATACGTCCGCATTTCCCTGATTTGACACTGACAGCCCTTTTGACACTTCTTATTGAAATATATCAGGATATTTATTAATGAAATAAACAGGAGTACAGCTCCATGCATGGCAATAACTGTTCATTGGAAAAAAACCATAAGGAGATAATTCGTCATTGTTCGGATCATAAACTTCCCAAAACGTATCAGCTCCTTTTTCTACCATTCCTCCCCAATAATCTATAAGTAAGGTCTTAGCTTCACTATTCATGCCACATTCCAACAAAGCCTCCATCACATAATGATAAGCGTATGGACAACCTGGATAGCAGGCATCAGGCATAGCCATCACGGTCTGCATAGCCAATCGTCCTTCTTTCTGATTCAACGTTCCCGATAAAATCATCCATACCTGCGAGAGATAAGAGACCTGCTTCTCGACTCCACTAACAATCACACCCTGCTTTTTATCATAAAACTGTTTACGAGCAGCCTTTTTCATCTGGGCTGCCAAAACCGGCCATTCTCTCACCTCTTTTTCCCTCCCCAGCAATCGAGCCAGTTCATAACTACGCGTTAAAGCCCAAATTGTTAATCCCTGCATAGACGCCTGACGGTCATAATGATCTTTCCAATCAAAAACTAACCAATAAAGAGGAGGCTTTTGCATATCATAAATCATTTCAGGTGAAAATTGACGAAGAACCATTTCTATTTGACGAACTACCACAGGCCATAAATCGTCTGCAGTCTCTTTATCACCAGTCACCTTCAGATATTCCAACAATGCTACGTTATAGATCAATGCATAATCGATACAGTGTTGCCCTTCTTGCGGATGAGGATAAGGTACCTCAAATACTGTTGCATGCAAAAGCCCTTCGTCATTGGCAAGAGCAGCCAGCAAATACAAACAACGCTTGGTCAGAGCATGTTCTTTGTATGAATAAGCATTTGCCAATGCTTCCAAATAGAGGTCACCTATCCATAAACGCCGGTCGCGCTTAGGTCCGTCTTCATAAACCGTTTGCATACATTCCTTAAGTGTGGAGAGCCCTACTTCATTAATCTTTTTAACCAACAAATCTGTTGTTGGAGACAAATCCATCTGAATAGGTTTCACTGTACTCTGCGCTTTAAAAGAAATTTTATCAAAGGCAAAATCAAAAGAAGAAGCACCCAGTACATCAATCCTTAAATACCGGCATGACACTCTTCGAGGTATTGTTGCTTCAACAGGGACAGTCATCAAGGTCATCACCTCATCTTGTAGCCAAGCACGTGACAGACCTCCGGGATAAGGGTCAAACGGAGTATTCAACTCTCCGGGTACTTCCGCAAAAGTAAACTTCAAACGAACAGGAGCATCTGCTACAGCCTTCCCTAAAAGTTTCAATGAAAAAGTAAAATCGCCAGTCATATGTTCCCCAAAATCAAGAATAATTCCCGATTGATTTTTCAAAGATTCATTGAACAACGGATAGACAGGCCCGCACTCTTCCATCCTCCAACCCTGGTAAGCCTTCTCATCTTTCACTGCATTAACAACTCGCAAAGGATAACATTCCTTGTAAACAAGAGCCGGTTTACACGCTTCGCTTTTTCGTAACCATTCTTCACTTGCTTTATAATATTTACTTTGAGAAAAGCTGTTCAGAGAACACATACTCAAAACAAATACTAAAACGAACAAATATTTTTTCATGAATATTATTTTAAATCAAAACACAAACTAAAATCACTCAAACAAAATCCATTTCTATTTTTCCGGCATATGCATCATTAAATGTTCTATTTCCTTAGTCAGTTGTTCCTTAGGCATCTTAAAAAGAAGGCAGGCATGGCGACCATTCGGGTCTTTTTTCCAAGTATTACTTCCGTCATCATTCACCGTTATCGAACCATATTCCACATCGAAATAATCAGAGGCTCCGCGAACTGCGACCAAAGTAGCTGTTTGATCCCAGCTATCCCGTCCTTCCAGATTATCCTGAGGCAAACACATTGTATAAGTATCTACAATCGGATTATTTTGAATACCACTTTCCACTAACCGCTTTCCCGTGTATATCTGAGAACCTATTTCAAAACCACTAAACAAGATAGGTGTTGGCCATTCCTTTATTATAAACTGAGAGGCTTTCACATCGACATAAACATTGAATTCACGTCCTTCCGGAAAAGCGCCAGCCATAGAAACCAATTGTTTTACTTTCCTTCTAACCAATTCCTTGCCTGATAACGGAGAAATAGAATCCGGTCCGGACAAAAGTAAATTTTGCAAGTTAGAGAAAAAGCCAACAGTTACAATTGTCACGCTCTGATCCGGCTGTCGACTAAGTATACGACGGTAAAGTACCAATGCATCTTCGCTGTCTGCTGTCGATTTCGTATGATGAGGATACCACTTGGGTAATTCTTCAGTCCATCGTAATCCGCTATGCCATGTCGTACGGTCAGCCGCTTCCCCGCGCACAGCTCCCGTAGGTATATCCGGACGGCCAAAATAGGTGTTAATGACTTCTATACAAGGCACTGCCGTAGCACATTTATTGGAAGATACCGTAGCTAAAATATGAACTTCTCCCGAATCAGCCAATGCGTGCAACAAGGCCAATGCTCCTACATCATCATAATCCGGAGCCATATCCGTATCAAATATCAAATTGACAGGCTCATTTGTCTTATTATTACTGCATGCCATGCAGAATAACGAAAGAAATATCAATATATATTTTCCCATATTTTTCTATCATTTCTGTTTATAAACTCATTGCATCGACTGTAAAATTACAGTTCTAACCTTTTCATATCCGATCTGTAATGATTTCCGAACATCTGCATCCGACCAATAAGCAGGATTAAACAGTTCGAGAGACAAAGCCCCTCTAAATCCGGTCTCATATAAAAGAGGCAATAACTTATCGAACGGACAAACACCATCATTTGGATAAACCCGGTCAGCATCCGACAACTTATCCCGGGCAGGTACAGAAGGATAATCATTTATATGCAAGACCGGAAGTTCACTTCCATTAATCAAACGCAAACTATCAAAAGCATTCCCCCCTCGATACAAATGATAAAAATCCAGCAACATCGAAGCCTTAGGATGCCCGGTTCCTAAAGCGATACAAGCAGCATCTGATATTTGATTCAAAGCTCCTGCCCCCCAAACTTCCAACAACGGACGTACATGGACCGAATCCCCATATTCCAGTAACCTGCGATAATTACAAGAATACATCTCAAAATCATTCCGGTCGATTTTATCTATACCCAGTGCCGTTGCAGCAATACATCGGCTACCTAAAGCGGATGCCATATCCATTTCTCTCATCATCTCATCCAAACCTTTTCCCCCGGCAATCCAGGGGGAAAAGCCAATAATATTCTCAAGTATAAGATGCGAGCTCCTTAACCTGTCAGACAAGGATTGTAAAGTTCCACCCTTCCGTACATAGGTTGCTATATCTTTCGTCCACAATTCAATACCATCAAAGCCAGCTTCCGCACAATACTCTATCTGTTGTTCCACAGGCAGATTATACCCTGATATTGTAGACGTATTCAAACTGATACGAAATGGCATTTCCCTTTTAGTGATATTGGAATGAGATAAAGAAATTGCTTTTACAGGTTTAGCTCCCAATAGAGCTAAACCTGAAGCAACTAACATTGTCCTTCTTGATATCTTGACATTTTGCATAGAGACCTGTCTTTAAAGATTACAACTCTCTTATCCAGATATTCCTAAAACTAATCGGCGCACTGTCATCTCCATGATCTTGTAAACCTATAGGGCCACTCTCGTGTTTTATTACCTCCGGGAATCCCACATAAGGAGTTGTTCCCTGGATAATTGTATTATTCTGTAACAATACTCCATTCTGCAAAAGAGTTACGCGGGGAGGCGTACGATAAGTACCGTCTTTCTTAAAAGTAGGAGCCGTGTAAATAATATCATAAGTGTTCCACTCTCCCGGTTTACTCATCGCATTCGCTAATGGCGGAGTTTGTTTATAGATACTACCTGTCTGACCATTCACATAAGTTTCATTCTGATAACAGTCTAAAATCTGAATCTCATACATACCCTGCAAGAATACGCCGCTATTCCCCCTAAATTGGCTTTCTCCCTTTATTCCAACCGGAACACGCCACTCCAAATGTAACTGAAAGTCATTAAATTTTTGTTTGGTATAAATATCTCCGGTTCCTTTTTTCACCGTGAATACCCCATCATGGACAGTCCACCCGGCAGTTTCGCCTTTCGAATTTTCCCATTTCGACAAATCTTTTCCATCAAACAGGATAATTGCATCAGAAGGTGCTTTCACAGGCTTTTCCGGAGTCTTTCCCGGTGTCACAACAGGAGGTTGAGGCGACCAGTATTCCGTCATTTCATGCGTCATAGGTGCACGTCCGGGATATTTTTTCTGAGCCAAAACAGATAAAGAAACAAATACAAACAATATTAGAAAATATATTTTAGTCTTCATACAAATTGTTTTACAGGTAAATATTATAATTCTGGGAACTTCCAAGGTTTGCGGTAAGCCGGTTTAACTAACTTATCAGCCTCCGCATTATTAAATGTTCTCTTCACATCATCATAAATAAGAGCAGACTTAACACGTGCAGAAATATTTCCCAGATGAGCATATTTGGCACACAGGCTACCATTGTCTATGGTACAAGCCGTATTCATTTCCCGGCTTTTCATGCAATTAAGAAAATTAGTAACATGATCTTTATGATCCTGGTAGTTGGGCATGCTTTTGATTGCCTCTATCTTATTCTGTTCCGGATAGACTTCCCAACTCTCTCGATTCGCCACTAATGTTCCATTCGTACCTTTAAATTCAACGCCATAGTTTCTTCCATAAGGACCTGTCTCCGTACCGGCAATATTACTCCATTGAATCAAAAAATCGTCAAATTCATAAATAACAGACAATGTATCGAATGTTTCGGCATAATTATCCGGATAGGCAAAATTGCCGCCAGAGCTAATCACACGGTTCGGCATACCTTTCACATTCATGCCCCACAGGGCCATATCCATCAGATGAACACCCCAGTCTGTCATAAGCCCGCCACCATAATCCCAGAACATCCTCCAAAGTCCGTGAAACCGCTTTTCATTGAATGTTCTTTTGGGGGCAGGCCCTAACCATGTTTCAAAATCAACGCCGACAGGTACAGCTCCATCCGGAACCGGGTTGAGTATTGTTGCATAATTAAAATTAGCCCAAACATTTACCCGGGCTATTTTCCCCAGTTTTCCACTATCAATATAACGCTTCATTTCATGCCAATGATTCCCGCTACGTTGCTGTTGGCCTACTTGAACTACACGGTTATATTTCTTAGCAGCTGCGACCATTGCATCACACTCTGCGATTGAATTAGCAATCGGTTTCTCCACATATACATCTTTTCCTGCGGCACATGCATCAACCATTTGCAAACAATGCCAATGGTCCGGAGTCCCAATAATTACAGCATCTATGTCTTTTCTATCCAACAACTTCCGGTAATCACTGTAAAGAGAGGCTTTTTTATCCCTCAACTTTTCCAATTCCGAAGCTTTTTCTCCCAAGATATTCCGATCAATATCACACAAAGCTACACAATCGACCTCGGGATGTAATAAAAAATCCGACAAATCTGCCCATCCCATATTCTTACATCCGATGAGAGCCACATTTATTTTGTCATTTGCTCCAACAGTACGAGCAAATACATTATTCTCATTTAACAGAGATGGCATAACCAGCCCGGCAGCAATAGCAGAAGCCGAATGACGTATAAAATTTCTTCTTGACAACATGGTATTAAATTTTAATTTTAGAAGAGGGAAGAAATCAAAGGAGTCCTTCCCTCTTTAATTTGAATGTTAGCGAGTTATATCATCATATCCAGGATTTTGTACTAAGAAAGGATTTGAGCCCAACGTATTTCGCTTGATAGGGAAAATATCCGTATGATTATTTGCATCCGGTTGTTTATCCCACCAGATTCCGGTAGAAAATTTGTTCCATCGGCATAAATCCGTACGGCGACGTCCTTCAGCTAAAAATTCACGTCCCCACTCATCAAGCAATTCATTTTCCGTCAACCAGACATCTCCTTCTGGAACATATAAATATTCCTGGTATTTTTCAACCGGATAATAACGTTTACGAACGTCATTCAGTAATTTACCGGCTCCCTCCGTATCTCCAGAACGGAACTTACATTCCGCCAGCGAATAATAAATTTCAGCCAATCTTATTTCCGAATAATCAGCCTCCAGTTTTCCGGCATCTTCATCACTATAAAATGGATATTTTGCAAAATGCCAACCTGAATTATGATCACCATTCTTCATATCCGAAATCTTATTTTCAGGAACCGAACCTGGTGCCGTATCATGGAAAACACCCACCTGGTCACGAATATACAATGGCATATTATTGGAGGGAGATGTCACTTTTTCCATAACACCATTTTGTTCATATTCCAAATAGCCAAACAAGAACATGCCTTCACGTGTATTATTTCCAAGATTCTTGTACTTCTTCAAACGGAAATCTTCCGGATACTTTTGGAATTTATGTACAGGCATACCTAATGTGAAATTATAACGATTTCCTTCGATATCACGACTCGGCTGCAAAGCATATTTAGGATTAAATCCTCCTTGTTTCACCGTTCCAAGATAAAAGTGGGCATTTGCCGGTAAACACCACTTATAAACATCCGACTCATAATGCCAATGACTCCGGCCGTAGCTACCCGGAAAACCGAATATAATCTCATCGCACGTCTCATTATTCCAATCAAACGGGGCATCCCATCTGGTATCTATTTCATAAAAGCCATAAGTCCCATCAATAATTTTCTGAGCATATTCAGCACATTTATCATACATATCCTTTCCAATCCATTTTTCTGCATTCAGATACAAACGGACCAACAAAGCTGCTGCTCCAGCCTGGTTCCATTGTCCCTGCTTATCTCCGTTTCCGTTTGCTCCTTCTTTTTTAGGCAATTGTTCAAGACTTTCAATCAGTTCTGTTTCAATAAAATTGAAGATATCTTCCGGTGGTACCTGCCCTTGTGAATTTAAACTGGCATCTTTACTTATCGCCAAAGGGATATTACGATATGCATCCAATAAACGGATATAAAACCAGGCTCTTAATGTCCGGATTTGTGCGGATAAAGCATTAAATTCTTCCTGGCTCATTTTAAATGTTTCAGGATCAAGTTCCTTAAAATCATCTAATACCGAACAAGATTGCATAATACCAGTAAAACAGGCATCCCATTCACTTATATCATCATCAATAGTCCATGTATGATAATGATAACGTTGCCATATCTGGCCATCGACCCACCAGCCGTCACGATTCCATGTTCCCAACTGATCCGTCGTTTCTTCATTAATAGTAAAACGCGGCCCTATACTCCAAAAGGCATGTTCAAAAGGACGGAACACTGCACGGACAACATCATCTTTTGTATTATAATAATTTTCTGTAACTATCTGGTCATACACATTTTCCGTCAAATCCGTACAAGAAAATGAGAGCGTGGACAAAAGGGCACATCCCAAATAGCTTATAATATTTCTGTATTTCATAAGAATCTGATTTTTAAGGTTAAATATTAAAACTCTAATTGTAAACCGAACAGCATTTGAATGGTTGTCGGATAATAATTTCGGGTACCATTATTGGTTCCGGGTGTCAAGCCGTTCAATTGATAACTTGAAGGATCTACCCCGCTAAAACCGGTGATAGTAGCCAGATTTTTTCCCGTTGCATACAATCGTATACTTTCAAGCCATTTATTGTTTATATTAAAACGGTATCCTAATGTTACAACATCCAGTTTTACATAATCACCCTTTTCTATAAAGTAATCAGTCAATACATTTTGTCCAGTTGTGATAGCTGCATTTTTATCATAGGCTTTTTTCAATACATTTCCCGGAGCGTTTTGCAATCCATAATAAAGATCATGTACATTAAACAAATCATAACCAAAGGCTCCACGCAAATAAACAGTCAAATCCCAGTTTTTATAAGTAAAAGTATTACTTAAGGAAGCTGTAAATTTTGGCAAACCATTGCCGGTAACCCGTTTATCTTCCTCCTTTGCATCATTAATAGATATTTTCTCTGTATTATCTTTATTCCAGACCAACCAATTTCCATTATCATCAACCCCTGCATATACCCAAGTATAATAATTACCTAAACGCTCACCTTCCCGAATCTGTTGCAATCTTCCCGGATTCCCAGGAGACTCCATATCACAGACATTATAAAAATCCTGTCCGGTAAACTCATTGTTCGAAAAATTCAGGAACTTATTATTGTTTGTAGAGCCGACAAAACCAATATTATAACTAAAATCTTTTGTTCTGACAGCCTGTACATTCAAATCGATCTCGAGACCTTTGTTTACCATGTTCCCCACATTCACAAATGTCTCAGCAAATAAATAAGGAGGAACTGCTACATTATAATTACCCAACAAATCCTGTTGTTTACGGCTATAATAATTCAATGAACCATACACCCTGTTACTAAACAATGTAAAATCTACTCCGACATTCCAATTCAGCCCTTTCTCCCATTTCAAGTCATAGTTCGGATTCTTTGCAGGCCCCCAGACCGTAAAATATTGGCCATTGTAATAATAGCTGCCGAATCCCTGCATTGTAGCCAACGACTTGTAACTATCAAAATCCTGATTACCTGTCACACCAAAATCTCCACGTATTTTCAGATCGTTAATCCAAGATACATTTTTCATAAAAGACTCATCGCTTATACGCCAACCGGCAGAAACAGCGGGGAAATGTCCCCATTTATTATTTTTACCAAACTTGGAAGAGCCTTCATAACGATAAGAAACAGCCAACAAATAACGTCCCTTGTAATCATAATTGACACGGCCAAAGAATGCAATTAATTTGGAATCATTCTTATAACTTCCCATTTCATTACGCCCTTCTTCTTTTGCCCATTCACCTTGTGAAAGGTTATTATAGCTAAGGATATCTGAAGGGAAATCTTTATTTGCTGCAGACATTCCTGAATTTTGGAAATACTGATAAGAATAACCGCCCATGACTTTCAAGCGATGTTCTTTCTTTTCCATTGCATAATTAATAAGCCATTCCAAACTTTCCTGACGAGATTTTCCATAATCCCGGCTGGCTTCTCCCGAACGTCCGCTATTTTGGGCTAATGTACTGGTTGCCGGACGGAACCAGAAATTAAAATTATCATTTTGCTGTTGTGCCAAAGTGACCTGAGTGTTCAAAGAATGAATTGATTCGCCATCTTTTGCCAATAAAGGCAATAAATTCAATTTTACAGTTGCATCCCAATCCAACAATTTAGTCTCACCTCCGCTTTGGTCTAACTTTAACAGTTCGACAGGATTTATATTCGCTGCTTGCCCATTGAAATTACTATATTGTCCCGGAATTTTCGGATCAAAAACAGGTGTTGTAGGATTCGCTTCCAATGCCAATCGAAATACACTCCAATCTGAATTATTCCGATAAACAAAACGGGGACTGACATTTGCCGAAAAGTTTAACAATCCACTTTTCGTTGCATGATTTATTGAAAACCTTGCCCCATATTCTTTACGATTTGAGCGAATATCGATACCATTGGCATCTTTATAGTCGATACTTGCACGATAGTTACTTTTAGTATTACCTCCGGATATGGTCAATGTATGCTGGTGGGTAAAGCCGGTACGGCTAATTTCATCCATCCAATTGGTATTTCCTCCCTGGTCTACTCCCTGATTATTAGGAACGCGATATTTACGGAACTCATCAGCTCCTAACGGGTCCAAATCATGTACCATAAAATTTGCACTGACTGTCCCACTGTAAGAGGCATGTAGCTGTCCATCACGAGCCCCTTTTTTGGTAGTAACCAAAACGACACCATTGCTACCTCTTGTTCCATAAATTGCAGAAGCTGCACCGTCTTTCAATATATCCATCGACTCGATATCATTCGGATTAATATTGGTCAAATTTCCGCCGGGAACACCATCTATTACAATGAGCGGCCCTAAACCGGCAGAACGGGACGATATACCACGAATCTGAATACTTGCCTGGTTATTAGGATCTCCCATACCCGTATTAGTAACAGAAACACCGGATACCTTTCCCTGAATCATCATCGAAGGATCCACGCTACTTATATTTAGAAAATCCTTACTTGAAACATGAGAAATAGCCGATGTCAACTCCTTTTTAGCCACGCTCCCATACCCGACAACAACGACTTCTTCCAGATTTTGGGTATCTTGTGATAGTTGAATAACAAAGTTAACATTATTTCCTATCGTTATTTCCCGCGTATTGTAACCTATATATGAAACGACTAAAGGTTCGTTTGTCTTTTCAACTTCCAGATTGAATTTTCCATCTATGTCCGTCGTTGTTCCGATTGTCGTTCCCTTCACAAAAATATTAGCTCCTACCACCGGTTCACCAAACTCATCTTTAATAATTCCGGATATACGGCGTCCTCGTTGGTTCACCTCATTCGTTCCATTTCTTTTATAAATGATAATATGATTATCATCAATTGTATAAGACAAGTTTTGTCCGGCTAATAATTGAGACATGACATTGTCTATATGCATCCTGTCTGCTTTCACTGATAGCTTTTTCGATAAGTTTACCTCATCATCTCTATACCAGAAAGAAAAATCACTCTGTTTTTTAATTGCATTCATTGCTTCTCTCAAAGTAACGCTTTCCAAATCGAGCGATATTTCGGCTGTTTGCGAATAACTAACTGATGAAAATGCACAAAAAGTGGTTAACAAGCATAGTACTATGGTTATTCTCATAATGTTAATAACTTTTTTGAACTGACAAATGGGTATAGTCAGCCCTCTGTTTGAAAATAAATTCATACCTTTGTAATGATTTTAGGTTTGTAATTGTGTTGCTAAGAATTTCAGACCAAAGTCTCATAAACCGGGAAACGCTGCCAACATTTTCCGGTTTTTTCTTTTTTTGTGTTACGTTGTGTTTATCATAAGACTAAAAATTTAAATGATTAACTAAGTTTACTTTTATTTGATATATATCAGATCTCCATCTATCCTATACTTAATTCTTGTATCTATTGCCATCACTCTCAATATTTGCTCTAAATTTTCTCCTCGTACAAACTCTCCGGAAAATACCGTATTCTGTAATTTTTCCGAAGCAATATAAATATGCACATTAAATTTCCTTTCCAATTGCCGTGCTATATTTTGGAATGTCACACTATTAAAATAAAACTTTCCATCCTTCCAACCTGTATAATTATTCAAATCTACATTTCGCTTAGAAAAGAGCCTTTTAACCTTGTCAAAACGAACTTGCTGGCAGGGCTCCAATATAATATACGGATTTCCTTCCGCCAAGCCGATACAGACACTACCTTCACTAAGCGTTACTTCTATATCTGTTTCATCGTTATATGCTTTTACATTAAATTTCGTTCCTAAAACTTTCACCTGAATATCATTTGTAGAGACAATAAACGGATGTTTGTCATCATGCATTACTTCAAAAAAACCTTCTCCCCTGATAATTACTTTTCTCTCCTTTCCTACAAAATTCGTGGGATAAGTCAGCGTAGAACCGGCATTTAATATCACCTTACTGCCATCCGGTAAAACAATAGAACTTTTAATTCCCAATGGATTTTCATAAGTTACAAGCTGACTACTTTGTTTTTTATAGCCTTCATTATAACTGAAATAGCCAACACCACCTAACAGAACTAAGGCAAGAACAATAGCCACTGAAACCTTCAGCCAATGCAGCCGGAAAGAACGTCTATCTATTTCAGAGTTTAGCTGCCTGAATATATTTCCACGTACGCTTTCTGCATATTCGGATACCTCTGAAGATATTTCAATTCGAGCCAAAACCTCATACATTTTTTGATTATCCGGATGTTCAGCCTTCCAGTCTTCAAAAACGGCCTGTTCTTCCTGTCCATTATCATGGAGAAGATTTTCACACAATGAGTCTATTTTATCTTTTTCATTCATAAATTATTCCGTTGTTATAAATAGAAGAGTCCGCCTTTCCATTTTTCGTTTAAAATAAAACTCATTTTTTTGAATGAAAATTCAAAAAGTATACTTTTCCCTGTATAAGCAGGCTATATATAAAAGAGAAAATTAGCGGATTAAGGGTATATTTATTTTTATTTCTCCTTTTGTAGGTTTTTTGCGACAAAACAGGGGGTTATCCCCCATTATGTCAACATCCCCCCCTCTTATGTAACATTAATTGGTCTTTCTTTTCAGTATGAAGTCCCGAAAACTATCAGTCCTATCGTTCGATGTTAAATTTACACCTGCTACTTCCTGGTATAGCCATAGTCAAATGTTAATAAATATTACTATCGCTACTAATTGAATTTACATGCGGTACTAATTTGAATTAGTAGCAATACTAAATTGAATTACCTGCCCTGTATTGTACAGTCTGGTTTCCAGCAAAGTCCAAACCTGTTTCCCCATTGTTTTTCTTATTATTACATGAAAAATATATAACTTTGCGCGCGATTTGAATGACAAATCGAGATTCTTGCTTTTTGATGGTAGATAATCAAGCAAAACGACATATTTTATATCATATATGGAAATAACAAACAATTCTAACCTGTTAGCAGATATCCTTGCGACAATCAGGCAGGTTCCTCAAAACAATGCATTCGTTATTGAAGATAAAGCTTATACTTATAAAGAGTTAGGTTCCTATATCGCTGCTGTTTACCAATGTATATCGAAGCTCGAAGATGAAACGATCGGCATAGTTGCCGGAAACAATATAGAAACCTATGCTTCCATACTTGCCGTATTGTTCAGCGGCAAGACATATGTTATCCTTCATCCCTCTTACCCGGAAAGTCGTAACCTGAAAATTGCCGGGCTTGCCGGACTGCATACGGTGATTTGTTCCGACAGGGACGGATATGAGTATCTGAGCCAACACGATATACGGCTTATTTCTCCGGACAGGAAGACCGCCCATTCTATTGAAGCTATTACTTATACGGCTTCAGGCGACAAGAATGCTTACATCATCTTTACCTCAGGCAGTACGGGCGAACCGAAAGGAGTGCCTATTTCCCGCAACAATCTGAATGCTTTCTATAAAGCCTATCATAATATTGGTTGGAAACTCGATGCAAGCGACCGGATGCTACAGATGTTCGAACTGACTTTCGACGTTTCTGTCGTTTCCACCTTATATCCGCTGGCAATCGGAGCCTGTATCTATACAGTCGGATATAAAGACGTAAAATACCTGAAAGTATTCGAACTGCTGGAACAGTATGAACTGACCTTCGCCGCTGTTGCCCCTTCGGTATTACAACTGATTTCCCCATACTTCGACGAAATCGATTTACCGTCCCTGAAATATCTTGTGGTAACGGCAGAAGCCTCCCAGACCGAATTGCTGGAAAGATTCAGGAAATCGATACCCAATGCGGAAATATACAATTTATACGGTCCTACGGAAGCTACCATCTACTGCACGTACTACCATGTGCCACGCCGGGAAGCATGCAAGCAGCATAATGGCATGGTTGCCATCGGCAAACCTTTCGAAGGCATCGATGTAATAATTACAGATGAAGACGGCAATAAAATGCCTCACGGTACACTGGGCGAAATGTGGGTATCCGGTCCGCAAGTCATGAACGGTTACTTTAACGACCCGCAGAAATCGGCACAGGCTCTGGTAAAGACTGCCGACGGCACACGGTATTATAAAACAGGCGACCTGTGTATCATGGATGATGATGAAGACATTATCTATTGCGGAAGAAAAGATTACCAGGTCAAGATACAGGGATTCCGTATCGAACTGAGCGAAATCGAGTATACGGCAAAACAATATTTCGAACAGACTCCCAATGTTGTAGTTATCCCTGTTCTAAGTGCAGGCATATGCAGTGAATTGCATATGGCGGTGGAAACTCCTTCGTGCGACAAAGAGGCTCTATACAACTATTTAGGACAAAAATTGCCTCATTATATGTTGCCGAAGCATATCCATTGCATAGAGCAGTTTCCGACTACGGCAAGTAATAAAATAGACAGAAAACAAATTTCCCAATTAATAAATCACTGATTATGACAAAGCAAGAAGTATTACAACAGATTGAAGCTATTTTTCACGAAGTACTGAACAGAACAAATATCACTCTTACAGAAACTACAACTGCCGATGATGTGGAAGGTTGGGATTCTTTGACCAACATGACTATTATTGTCAAAGTGGAAGATAAATTCAACTGCAAATTCAAATTCCGTGAAATAGTAAAATTCAGGAACATCGGCGATTTGTGTGACGCGGTATTAACAAAAATGAAGTAACAACATGCTTTTCTTATCGGTAGGCTTTGTAGCACTATTTGTAATCTGTTTCATCCTATATTATCTGGTTGCGGACAAGTACCGCAACCTGTTGCTGCTGGCAGCAAGCGCTATCTTTGCAGGATATGCCAGTTGGATGTTTTTACTTGTCGCGGCAGTTATTTCCCTGTTCACCTATGCAGCCGGGAGGCTGATTGAACGCACGGACGAGAACCGGGCAGGTTATTTGCTTTTTGCCAGTATCGGAATCCTGGTTATTACCTGGATTTCATTCAGATATGCGACTTCACTGATTTTTCCCCTTGGCATGTCTTTCTATACCTTTCAGGCTATCGGCTATCTGGTCGATGTATATTGGGGAGAAACAAAGGCGGAACGCAATATCGTAGACTTCTCTTTGTTCATGCTGTTCTTCATGAAATTCCTGTCGGGCCCGATCGAACGGGGAGCTGATATGTTTGCAGAACTGAAAAGGCCGAAATACTTTAATTACGACAATGCGGTTTCAGGAATGAAACTGATATTTCTGGGTATGTTCAAAAAACTGCTGATTGCAAACCATATAGCGCCCTATACGGAAGGAATGTTCAGCACGATACACGACCTTTCCGGATTGCAGCTACTCATGACCTGCCTGATTTATCCGATCGAGCTCTATGCCGATTTCTCGGGATATACCGATATAGCCATCGGAGGGGCAAGGATGTTCGGCATACGGCTATCTCCTAACTTCAACCGTCCGTTCATAGCTACAAGCACCGCCGACTTTTGGAGACGCTGGCATATGTCGCTTTCTTTCTGGGTAAGGGATTATGTATATGTGCCTCTGACGGCTGAACTCCGGAGTTTCGGACAATGGGGCGTATTGTTCAGCCTTGTCGTTACATTCGTGGCTCTCGGCATATGGCATGGGGCAGGATGGACATTTGCAATCTACGGATTAATCCAGGGATTGATTATCTGCTACGAGATGAAGGTCAAATTCTTCCGCAACAACCTGCCTAAATTAGTAGGACGCCCGGTTTCCAATGTCTTGTTTATACTCAGGACCTATCTGTTGTTTGCCCTTTCCCTCATCTTTTTCAGGGTGGAGTCAATCAATGATGCTTTCTATTTCATAAGCCACATTTCATTCCATGCACAGAACTGGAAAGAAATGAATATCGGAATGCCCGACCATAACTGCGTGGTTGCAGGTGTTTCCATTTTGCTTATATGGGTTTTCGAATACCTGAATGCACATTACGACCTGGACAAGCTGTTTAAGAAACAGCCCGCCGTTTTAAGATGGGCATGTTATTTTATCCTGGTATTTATGATATTCCTGCTGGGTAAATTCGATACCGAGAACTTTATTTACATACAATTTTAAACCGCTACGATAGTTATGCTAAGACGTTTTTATTTGAAAATAATGCTCTTATGCCTCCCTTTCCTGTTGATGAGTGCAACCTATTTTGTGTTCGACCCGTTTATGGTCCTGCATAAATACAAAAGATTCGACGTAGTAGGCGCCTATCTGAACGAGTCCCATGTAGGATGGGAAAACTACATGATGTACCGTGATTCCCTGGGATTCGATTCATATGTTATGGGCAACTCGTGCACCGTGGCATTTCCTACTCAGGAATGGGAAAAATACCTGAACGGAGGCAAAGCGGTACGTTTGTATGACAATTCCGAAACAATCGGCGGCGTATTAGGTAAGATGGAAGCACTGGAAAAAAATAACGCTTCCATTAAGAATGTTTTAATCGTACTTGACCCGAGGTCTTTCAGGGAATATATCCCCAGTACGGTATTCAAACATATATTACCGCCAAGTGCTACCGGAATGAGTAATATGCAATTCCAGCTTAAGAACTTGCAGGGATATTTATATCCGGATATCATGATTCCGTACCTGCACTACAAAATAACCGGGGAAGTAACTCCGTACATGTTGCGTAAATACATCGTATGCCCTTATATCATACGGGAACCTTTCACCAACAATGGTATTAACCCGCATGAAAAGGAAATAGGGGAACTCGGAGAGAAATATTGGGAACAGGCTGAATGGACAAACCTGAACGAAACTTCGGACACAAATGCCTATCCTCCTGAAATTTTCCACGACCAGATACGCTGCCTTGAAAAAATAAAGGAGATTTGCGACAAGCACGGTGCAGACATGAAACTCATCATAAGCCCGCATTACGGGGTACATATACGTATGAACCCGGAAGACGTACGAAGAATGGAAGATGCATTGGGCGAAGGTGTAGTTTATGATTTAACAGGCAAAGACGAGTTTATTTCGGACTGGCACGACTATTACGAACCGGACCATTACCGCCCGGTACTCGGTGCCCGTATCCTGAAATACATCTATTCTCCCAAACAGGAAAACTGATGTACTAAACATACTAATCGGACGCAACTGACAGGGTTTATTTTTGTTTTACTATCTTTGTATCCCTCAAACGAATAGAAATGAAGTACAACGTTTTATTTACCCTGTTGGTTTCCATTGTTCTGCTGACTGCATGCAGACAAAACCAGTCCGATGGAAATACTGTAACCGTAACCATCGAGCCCCAACGCTTTTTTGCAGAAAAGATAGCCGGAGACAAATTCAAAATCAATTGTGTAGTACCCTCCGGGCAAAGTCCCGAAACATACGATCCTACCCCCAAACAGATGGTGGAAATCGGCAAAAGCAATGCCTACCTGCGCATCGGATATATAGGATTCGAGCATGTATGGATGCAAAAAATCCAGGAAAATAATCCGGAACTCAAAATATTTGATGTCTCAAAAGGAATGAAGTTCCTGACCGCAGAAGAAGAGGAAGAACATTCCCACGGGGAAGGTGAACACCATTTTCATCCCGAAGGTATCGACCCGCATATCTGGAGTAGCATAGAAGGAGCTAAAGTTATTGCATGGAACACTCTGAATGCTTTTATCCAACTGGATAAGGAGAATACCGAATTCTACTGGAAGAACTATAATGCACTGGTTGCCGAAATAGAAGAAACGGAAGCGACTATCAAACAACTGCTGGACCCGCTGACGGCACGCACTTTCATCATTTACCATCCGGCACTTACCTATTTTGCCGAAGAATTTAACCTCACCCAGTTATGTATCGAGATGGATGGGAAAGAACCATCGCCGGCACAACTTAAACAACTGGTGGAAACAGCTAAAGCAAACCAGACGAAGGTCGTATTTATCCAGCAGGAGTTCGACAAAAAGAATGCAGAACTTATTGCCAAGGAAACCGGTTGCCGGCTTGCAGTTATCAATCCGTTGGATTTCCATTGGAATAAAGAGTTAATCCGTATTGCTAAAGAACTTTCAGATGGACAAGCTCATTGAGATACAAAATGTAACAGCCGCATACGGAAACAAGACCGTATTGCATGATATATCACTGGATGTCTATAAAGATGACTTTCTGGGTATTATCGGGCCGAATGGAGGCGGCAAGACAACACTATTAAAAGTAATCCTCGGTTTATTGGCTCCCACATCCGGTTCCATCCGCTTTTATTGGAATGGAGAAAACGTTCCATCCCTTAAAATCGGGTATCTGCCTCAGTTGAACAATATCGACAAGAAATTCCCGATTTCCGTACGCGATGTGATTACCTCCGGATTGGCATCGGAAAAACCCCGTTTCCGTTCTTTCACCTCTCAGCAAAAAGCGCGTGTGGAAGAAGTTATCGGACAGATGGGCTTGGAAGATTTATCCACTCGTGCTATCGGCGAACTTTCCGGCGGACAGCTACAACGGGTATTGCTGGGACGTTCCATTGTTTCCCAGCCCCAAGTGTTGATTCTGGATGAACCGAACTCATACGTAGACAAGCGTTTCGAGTCCCGTTTCTACCAGTTACTGGAAGAAATCAACAAAGAAAGTGCCATTATCCTCGTATCACATGATATAGGAACCGTACTGGCAATGGTTAAGAATATTGCCTGCGTAAACGAAACCCTCCATTACCATCCCGGAGCCAATGTTTCGGAAGAATGGCTGGGAGAAAAATATGCATGCCCGATAGAATTGGTAGGACATGGCGACCTGCCCCACCGGGTGTTGAAAAAACATGAACATTAAATTACTGCTTATATGTTGCCACACATACTCAACTGGATTTCCCTGCCGGAACTGGGATATATCATCGGTATTACCGTCATTATGTTCGGCTGTACCGCTGTTATGCAGAATCCCTTTATCAGTACCGGGAAAAAAGTTCTTTGGGTGATGACGATTCTCCTGCTGAACTGGATAGGATTATTATGGTATTACTACACCTATTATATAAAGGATAAACACTGATATATGAAGATATTGATTACCGGAGCCAGCGGCTTTATCGGAGGTTTCCTCGTAAAGGAAGCATTGGACAGAGGATATGAAGTCTGGGCGGGCATACGCGCATCCAGCAGCCGCGCAAACCTGCAAGACGAACGGATACATTTTATCGACCTGAAATATAATAAACCGGAAGCACTGACCGCCCAACTGGCGGATTTTTCCAAGGAAAACGGTGCATGGGATTATGTGATCCATAATGCAGGACTAACCAAGACACTCGATAAAAAGAATTTCTTCCGTATCAACGCGGAGAACACGCATAACCTGATAGAGGCCCTTGCCGCTTCCGGTTGTAAGCCTAAAAAATTTCTTTTGATGAGTAGCCTGAGCAGTTACGGGCAAGGCGACGAACAAACCTTCCGCCCTATCCGCCTCGATGACCCGCAGACTCCTGATACAGCTTACGGGAAAAGTAAACTGGAAGCGGAAAACCATATCCGTACCCAAACTTATTTTCCCTATGTTATCTTGCGCCCTACCGGTGTATACGGACCGGGAGAAAAAGATTATTTTATGGAGATACAAAGTGTAAAATCCGGTCTCGACTTTGCCGTCGGTTTTACGCCCCAACGGATTACCTTCATTTATGTAAAAGACCTTGCTACCGTTGCTTTTCTTGCGCTTGAAAACGAGCAGATTCGCAACCGCCACTATTTTGTTGCCGATGGTGATGTTTATACGGATGAAGAGTTTGCCCGTCTTATCCAGGAGATTCTAAAAAAGAAACATGTGCTCCATGCACGCATCCCGATGGGATTGGTACATGTGGCATGTATCTGTTCCGAATGGATCGGCAGGCTACTAAAGAAAAGCATGACTCTAAATACGGATAAATATATCATCCTGAAACAACGTAACTGGATCTGCGATGTTACGCCGCTTCAGGATGACTTAAATTTTACTCCTGCCTATCCCCTGCGCAGAGGACTGGAGGAAAGTATAGAATGGTATAAGAAGGAAGGCTGGCTGTAAATCAGTCCGCCTTCCTTCTCTTTTATTTCACCTCTTCAACTGTTCCGCCTAACATTACTTTCTGCTGTACGGCAGTCGGTCCTTTATAACGGATACTACCCTTACCGATTACGGTCGCCTTCAGATTTTCGGTAGCATGTACTTGTGCAGAACCTTTCCCTTTGATATTACAGCTCAGTTCGGGAACAGCTACACCAAACGCCATGATTTCACCATCTGTAGTGATGCCATATTTACCTTCACCGGCTTTTCCTGCTGTCAGCTTGATTGTTCCGGAGCCGTTGATACTGCATTCCAACATATCGACATCGATATTATCCACCACCATATTGGCACTGCCGGATACATTCAAATCCAGTTTTCCCAGTTTCACCAGTTGCTTTAGCTGGACAAGACAATTGGAGTTTGCTTTCACAATCAGTTCGTCGCCTGTCAGTTTACTGTTGACCACGAAATTCGCATTACCGGCAGCCTTTACTTCACGCAACCATTTGGAATTGGTCTTCACGATAAACTTCGTGAAATGGTCAACTTTTGCTCCTTTAAAATTTACGGTCAGTTCGCGGTCCTTGATTTCGATATTGACATACGGATGCAGGTTCTCATCGATAGTCACCTCCAGATACGGTTCTGCATCAGACTGTTCATAATAAAAATCGACCACCCCGTTTATCTTGATGGCATTATAATCGCCAATCGTTATTTTCTTGGAACTAAGTTTTCCGTTACCTTTCACATGGTCTGCAGCCTGAACCGAGAAAAACATCCCCATCAGGAAAGCTACTAATAATAATCCTTTCGTTTTCATATCTACTCTATTTTTGTTTTAAAAAGCCATCTTTGTAATTCCATGAACTACAACAGTCTTACAAAAATAGATATTATTTTACATTATCAACATCTGCAGAGCCGGAAACACTTCTTTTTACTGACGGATTCCCTTTATATTTAATATCAGAGCTACCGGAGGCACTTGCTTCCAACGACTCGGTAACGTACACTTTAATATCGCTGCTACCGCTTGAACCGCAACTCAACTTGCCGACTTTAAAATCATACGCCTTGATATCGCTACTGCCGGATGTAGAAAAACGTCCTTTATCCGCACTGCCTTTCAACTCCACATCGCTGGAACCGGAAGAACTCACTTTGATATCGCTACATTTTAAATCCTTCAATTCAAGGTCGCTTGCCCCACTCGATGACAAAGAACAATTATCCACACGAACGGCATGTTTTATCTTAACATCAGAAGCACCGGATGCTCCGATATTCAAGGCTGTCCCGGACAAAGATGTCTCCGATTTAAAATCGAAACAACCGGACACCTGCAAATTTTCCAATTTTGAAGAACTGCATTTTACGACCAACTTGGTCGGTGCTATCGTTGTATTGTTCCGCACACGTACCGACAATTTATTACCTCCCGACTTAATGTCCAGATAAGAGAATAAATTCTCATCCAATGTAATTGAAAGTGTGGCACTTCCTGTTGTCTGGCTATAAAAACATACCGGACTTTCATTATCATTGCTACCGAACCAACTTCCGTTTTTTATACTGCCGCCTAACGACAGACTTTTATAATCCGTGACATCGATATTTTTAGTTATCACTTTTCCATTTCCTTTTATTGCGGCAAAACAGGTAACTGTTCCTAAAACAAACAGGGCAACCAGTGTAAATAATCTTGTTTTCATATTGCAGTTTTTTTACTAATTAATATTCCTTCTTTATCGAACCTCCCGCTACTGTATTTTTACTGACTTCCGGGTCTCCTTTATAACGAATTTTTCCTCCGGCAGCCACATTGGCATCCAGAAATTCCGAAGCATACACGCGGATTGTCCCACCACCAGCTACATTACAATCCGCCTTCTTCAGTTTGTAATCGAAACCTTCGATAGTCCCACCGCCGGCTACATTGAAATCGCCACGTTCGGCTTCTCCTTTCAAGTTGATGCTTCCTCCTCCTGCCACACTACATTCGATATTTGTCATATCCAACCGGTCGAATGTCACATTACCGCCACCTGCTATGGTGAACTTGCCTTTATGCATCTTAACAGCTTTCTCAAAATCAATGCTTCCACCGCCTACCAGGTCGGCATTGATCTTATAACCGTCCAAGGCACTTTTCACTGTCATATTACATCCGCCTACCAGATTCAGTTCATTCAAATCTTTAGAACGGGATTTTACTTTGAATTTGGTCGGTGAGACATTGGATGTATAGGTATGAACATCACCATCCCTGACTTCGGTTTCTCTCGGCAAATCTTTAAAACCGAATGTCAAGGTATGCCCTTTCACACGGATATCCAGATAAGGCAAAATATTTTCGTCTACCGTTATTTCCAGAAACGGGCCGGATGATGATTTCTCATATTCAAATTCCATCGCACCTATGGTAGAGATTGCATCATAATCACTAATCTCTATCTTCTTCGTTACGAGTTTTCCATTTCCCTCGATTGTTCGTGATTTAGCAAAACCCGGAGCTGTCACCAGTAGCAAACAGGCAAAAAATAAGGCAAATTTCGTTTTCATTTCTGTTTCTTTTTAGTCGTTTGCTTATATAGACGCAAAAAAAACAGGGAGGTTGCAGGAAAATACAATAAAAACAAATAGTAAATTACAGATACTGCTCCAGATTCTTCTTAATTAAGTTTATCATACAGGGTTCCAAAGCCTTGTTCCACTTGCGGAAAATCAATCTACCACTATCACCTTATATTTCGGGACAAGCAGTTTCATTATGCACCATCCTACCAAATAGGCAAGAGAACAAAAAATAAATACAATGGCATAACCTGCCGATTTGCCCTCAAAATTCATAAAGATCATATTCGTATCGCCGCTATAAGTAAACAACATACCGGCTCCTTTCTGAATAAAAAAAGAACCAACACCACCAGCCATCCCGCCTATTCCGGTAACAGTAGCAATAGCGCCTTTCGGAAACATATCTCCCACCGTAGAAAATATATTCGCACTCCATGCCTGGTGTGCCGAAGCTCCTATGGAAATCAACAGGATAGGCACCCAACAACTGATATAACCGAAAGGTTGGGCAAACAAGACCACCAAAGGGAAGAAAGCGATAATCAACATGGCACGCATCCGCCCGGCATACGGATTCATTCCTTTATTGATAAAATAAGTAGGAAACTTACCACCAAATACGGAGCCCACAACCGTTATTGTATATAATATCGCTATCGGCAAGGCGATTTGTGTCCCTTCCATTCCATATTCGGCTTTTAAATAAGCAGGAGTCCAGAACAGAAAGAACCACCATACTCCGTCCGTCATAAACTTACCAGCTGCAAACGCCCAGGTCTGCCGAAAACTCAAGCACTGCCAGAAAGATAATTTCGCATGCATCTTCCCTTCCACTTCTTCTATCGGTGCTTCTGCCTTGTCATCCTGACGAATGTAAGTGAATTCGGATTCATTCACTTTTCTATTTTCTTCTATGGGTTGATAGATGAACAACCAGACTCCCATCCAGACAAACCCAATCAAACCTACAATAATAAAAGCCATCTCCCAACCCCATAAGTCAGCCATGACAGGAACGGTTAGCGGTGCTACAATTGCACCCACATTTGCTCCGGAATTAAATATACCGGTGGCAAAAGCACGGTCTTTCTTCGGAAAATATTCAGCAGTAGCCTTAATTGCAGCCGGAAAGTTACCCGCCTCTCCCAAAGCAAGCACGCAACGGGCTATAATAAAACAGGTAACGCTCACCACTCCGATAGTTGCAGCCAAATCTGTCCCGGCGGCCACAGCACGTAAAGCTTCTGCATCAGGAAGTCCCACCCATCGTTCCGTCACAACTCCACAAACGGCATGGATAGCTGCACCTGCCGACCAAACACCAATGGACCACGCATACCCTTTTTTCGTTCCCATCCAATCAATGAAACGTCCGGCAAACAACATGGAAATAGCATAGAACAATGAGAAAATTGCAGTTATCGTGCCATAATCATTGTCTGTCCAATGAAACTCATCCTGTAGCATCGGTTGCAACAGAGATAAAACCTGCCGGTCCAAATAATTGATTGTTGTCGCAAAAAAAAGCATGGAACAAATCACCCATCTGAAACGGGTCATTTTCTGATTAGAATTGTGTGGAGTGTTCATGGTATTACCTGTTATTTCATAATAGAAAGCAAATATAAGGTATTTTTTATACAAAAATAAGAATGTGTGCGCTTACACAGTGCTTTTTTATAAAAAGAGGCGATCCTAACAACCATATCCTGACTGGTTCACTCCATCCGTAAAGGAAGTAGAAACTAAACAAAACGAGCCCTTTTAGTTTATTAACTATATTATTTAGTTTTAAAACTAATATTTTTAGTTCTTTTGTATCAAACAAGAAGAGATATGAAAAGACTGACAGCTAAAGAAGAGGAAATCATGAGCCACTTTTGGAAGAAAGGGCCTTTGTTTGTGAAACAGTTACTTGAATATTATGAAGAACCCAAACCGCATTTCAATACCTTATCTACCATTGTCCGCGGATTGGAAGATAAAGGGTTCCTGTCTCATAACACATACGGTAATACTTATCAATATTATGCAGCTATTACCGAAGAAACTTATAGCAATGGTACACTGAAAAATGTCATTGCCAAATACTTCAATAATTCTTATCTTGGGGTCGTATCTTCCCTGATCAAGGAAGAAGAAATTTCCGTAGACGAGTTGCGGCAACTGCTGGATGAAGTAGAACAAGCAAATAAAAAATAAAGCCATGGGAGCCTTCTTCGTTTATATCCTTAAATCATCTGTATGCCTGGTTCTTTTTTACCTGTTTTACAGATTATTGCTAAGCCGTGAAACCTTCCACCGCTTTAATCGAATTGCTCTGTTGGGAGTTATAGCACTATCTATCCTGGTTCCCTTTATCCGGATAATCACAGAGACTCCGGTTGCCATACAACGTCCCGTACAGGATTTGGAATTTTTTTTACAGATGGCAGGAACCCAATCGGAAACATCTGCTGAAATAAACAAGTCCATAGGACTGTTTTTATTATTCACTATTTATCTGGGAGGCTGTATCTTTTTCCTGGGACGCTTTCTTTATTCTACAATCCGGCTTTACAGGCTAATCCAGAAAGGAGAAAGACAAAACCTCCCCAATGGAAGTAAATTAATAACGATGGCAGAAACAATCAGCCCGTTCAGTTGGATGGGATATGTGGTTATTTCCAATAAAGATATGGAAGAAAACGGAAAAGAAATACTGGCGCACGAATTAGCACATATCCGTGCTTGCCACTCCTTCGATATGCTAATTTGCTGTATTTGTACCATTTTCCAATGGTTCAACCCGGCTATCTGGCTACTTAAGCAGGAATTACAGAATATCCATGAATACGAGGCAGACGAAAATGTCATCAACCAAGGTATCGACGCAAAAACATACCAACTATTATTAATAAAAAAAGCTGTCGGTTCACAGCGCTTCACTTCTATGGCCAACAGCTTTAATCACAGTAAACTAAAAAAACGAATTACTATGATGTTAAAACAAAAATCAAATCCATGGGCAAAGTTAAAGTACCTGTATGTACTCCCTCTTACAGCCATAGCTGTTGTAGCATTTGCCCGCCCGGAAATCTCCTACAAACTGGAAGAGGTTTCAAGTGCCAAAATTAATGAAACTGCTCCAGTCAAAGAAGTTGCCGTTCCTAAAAAAATTAAACGGGAAAAGCCCTCACATTCGGACGAGCCACTTATTATTGTCGATGGGAAAGAAGTCCCTAATGGTATCATTGCAGACTTGGACCCGAATAAGATCGAGTCCATATCAGTACTGAAAGATGAAAAGGCAATAGAAAAATATGGAGAAAAAGGTAAAAACGGAGTCATTGTGGTAATAACCAAAGATGCATCAAAAAAGAATCTGAAAAAATGAAAACCTACTTATTAATCGCAACAGCCTGCCTCAGCCTCATTGCCTGCAATGAGAATAAAACAGCAAGCAAAGAACTGGATACAATCCCATTGGGAGTGGCTTTTGAAACTCCTACAGATCTGAAAGCATCCGAGTGTTTCAAACAGATACGTTATATTCCACTGGAAACAAATGACAGTTGCCTGATCGGAGCAGCACCTTCCATAAAGATATTACATGACAAACTGGTTGTAACCACCGCCCAAAAACAATGCTTGCTTTTTGACAAGGCAACCGGACATTTCCTCTTTTCCGTTGGGCACATCGGTAATGATCCGGAAGGATACAGCAGTATAAACGGCTACTGGTTGGATTATCCAAACGACCGGATAGTTTTTGCAGGTTGGAACAATGAGCAGGTTGTTTACAACTCCAATAGTTCTTACGCTACAAAATTCAAAGTTCCCATAGAAAAAGCCGAATTCCCGGCCACCACAGTAAGCAATTATATAGACGGCCAAACGCTTGTCGCACATACCAGCGCAGCAAAAGGGAAACCGGACCAGATAACCGTTTTCCGCGACAGCACTGTTATAAATCGGTTTTTCCCCTCCGGAACAGACTCGCTGTCTTATAAAGTGACCCCGGAAGATATCGAGTCTATAAGCATAATATCCAACCATGGATTCGGTCCAGGTATGATGTTTATTTCTTATAAAAATAACGCGGAAGGTGCTTATCCGCTCGGAGACCATTTCTTTTGGCATCAAGGAAAAGATGCCTTCTTTAAAGAACAATTCAATGATAGCATTTATCAGGTAACGGAAAAAGCGTTATTGCCGGTCCGTTATTTGGACCTTGCCGCTTACCACTGGGAAGTAGAAAAACGTTTCGATAAAGAAAAGAGCCATGCAATATACCCTACAGAAATATTAGAAGGAGAAAATGGAATTCTTATCCGCTTCATTACGGATTTATATAACAAACGAATGGTTTATAACGCCTTTTTCGACAAAAAAAGCGGCATTGTAAAAGTTTCCGATTATACGAAAGCCATAGAGAATGACCTGAACGGGTTCCTCCCGCTACAGCCGGTATCTGTATCCCCCAAAGGAGAATTTACCCAAATCATTTCGGCTGAAGAGGTTGTCTCCTGGTTTGAAGAACATACAAACTCGGGTGATATTCCGGCAGAAGTCGCTACATTAAAAAAAGTAAAAGAAGAAGATAATCCGGTAGTGGTCATCATGGAATAAATATAAGCCGTCTGCCTTTCAGAACTTATACTGAAGGCGGACGGTCAATACATTGTCTTTTCTATCTTTTTCATATCCTTTGACGTAAGGAGACTTCTCATTGAAGTTGAACTCATAATATACTTGCGCACGGATATGTTTATTGAAATTATATATAGCACCTATCCCTAAAGTACTTTGAGCCAAGTCGGTCTTGGATGTAAAAGAGTTATCCACACCGATTTCACGGCCTTTCAACTTCGTATTGGGATCGTACGCATCATATTTCAGGACAGCAGAAAAAGGGGAAGTACCTATATCCTGTATCAGATAGAAGAAATAACCGATAAATGGCCGTTTAAACAGAGCGTTCTCCGGTAGGTTTTCGGGGCGGGAACTATAATTCGGACTCTTGCTGCTTCCGGCGATACCGGGTTGTGTACCCAATAAACCTTCGGCACGTAAAGTTGTTTTACCCCAGGAACTTTTAAATGAGAACTGGGCATCCATCCCTATATATTCACGTTTCATATAGGTTCCGGCTTCTCCTTTGTCGATAGCCACAAATTGTTTGCCCTGCAATTCATATGCCGTAGTAGTCGGGTTATAAACGCTTCCATTATAATAAGAGACTCCCAATCCCCATTTACCCCAATTACCAATCGGCTTTTCCGCACCCAGACGACCGATAAAGTCTTTGCGGCTGTCCGTTTCACGGTTGATACTGTTCCCTGCAAACAAACCGGCATCCAAACGGAAGAAATTCAACGGGCTGGTTTCTTTTGTACGAAGTGTCAGCATCGCACCCAAATCGCGTTCATCCGGGAAGAAATACTGGATAATGGTAGCACGTTCCGGCGACTCCAGGCTACTGGTTGAATAACCGACTTCATACCCGAAAGGACGGTTGAAAATACCTGCCATCAACTGGCTACGCTTGGTCCAGGGATCTTTCAGGCCAATATAAAGGTCACGGAAACTAACTCCTTTATCATTTACTTCTATCTGTACGGCTCCAGTTCCGATGCCATCGTTATATTCAAACTTCACCCGGCCACGGCGGATACCTATCCGGTTGAATCCTTTATCCAGATGTTCGTTCTTATCCCCTACTTTGAGGGTGGCATCCTGTTCTCCATACTGGAATTGTCCCTGAATATAACCGGAGACTTTAAATTTACTAAGCTTCTGAACAACTTTATCAAGTGTCGTAACTTCCTTTGCAAGCGAATCAACGCGTACATTTACATTTTCTTTTTCCTGAACTTCCTGTGCTTTCAATGAAAAAGGAAGCTGGGCTAATAAAGCAAACGCTACTAATGTCTTAATTCTCATTCCTAACTTTTTGGCTTCAGTGATTGTTATTTGCCACTATTTCCGCTTGCAAAGGAACCGGATTTTTATTTCAGGCTTACGACATACATATTACAATCCTGTTACAAATTGCCCACCACGCGGCGCGTATCCTCCGCCCGTTTTTCAAGCTCTTTGATTGTCAATGTAATAACTTTCCCCATCTGCAAGTTTCCCCGGTAAGTTGAGACACGAAGCCAGGTCGCATTACGCGGAACACGGAGCGGAGACTCATATTTTGAAGTAAAACGATCCGGGTCGGTATTATCGAATGTATAATAGATATCCATATCACCGGGTTCCGTTTCCAACTGAATTTCCAAGGAACCATCTTCCACAAAGACAGGAGTGATAATGGCATTATACATACTGCGGGCATAATTAATTCCGGCATTTTCCGCCCTTTGGAAATGTTTTTCCACACGCGGATAAAACTTTTTCCAATCGGCCTTGTCCGGTCCGGTCCACAGCACTTCGGCTATCGCCCATCCACGGGGCCACGCCATATATTCGGCATGATGGAAAGTCGGAACCGACTCAGCCCATAAATTTCCTTGTCCGCCCAAAACCATTTCCGCAGGAACACTGTCGGGCACCGGATTAAAACTATAGGAATCTTTCAGACGGCACATAGAGTAAGTATCCGGTTCCACCGAAGGCTCTCCCTGCCACAAATCCAGATAGCAATGTTCGCTCGGAGTCATAACGACATGATGTCCTGCCTTAGCCGATTTAATGCCGCCTTCCATGCCCCGCCAACTCATAACCGTAGCATCCGGAGCCAACCCACCTTCCAGAATTTCATCCCATCCGATCAGTTTTTTCCCTTTTTCTTTCAGGATTGCTTCCATCCGGTGGATAAAATAGCTTTGCAGTTCATCCTCGTTCTTCAGATTTTCTGCCTTCATGCGAGCCTGGCATCTTGGACATTTATGCCAAAATCCCTTATAGCACTCATCTCCTCCGATATGTACGTATTCATCCGGGAATAAAGCAGCAACTTCTGTCAGCACTTTATCCATAAAAACAAATGTCTCCTCCTTGCCTACGCATAAAGTATTCTCATCTTCCCCATAGAATTTATTCCCTACATTTACAGCATCCGGAGCTTTCATACAAGCCAGTTCCGGATAAGCCACCAATGTGGCAAGGCTATGACCGGGAACATCTATTTCCGGTATGACCCGTACATAACGTTCGGCAGCATAAGCCAATACTTCCTTTATATCTTCCTGTGTATAAAAACCGCCATAAGTAGCTTCTTCTCCCGGTTGCTGGCGTTCACGTTGCCACCACTGTCCTACCCGGGGAGCTCGCCATGCTCCGACTTCCGTCAGGCGGGGTAGTGATTTTATATCAATACGCCATCCCTGGTCGTCTGTCAGATGCCAATGGAACACATTCATCTTATATTCCGCCAGTTCATCTATGAACTTTTTCACTTCATCTTTGGTGAACCAATGCCGGCTGACATCCAGCATCATACCCCGCCAAGGGAATTGAGGGGTGTCTGTAATATCGACGCAAGGTATCGTCCATTTCATTTCTTTCAATTCCTTATCTCCTTTAACCTGAGAAGGTAACAATTGAAGCAGAGTCTGTACCCCATAAAAAATACCTGCCGGCTGATGCGCTGTAAGAAGAATATCCCCATGTTTTACCAACAAATGATAACCTTCAGCCCCCAATGCCTCGTCGTCTATCAGTTTAAATTCGATATTGCCATGCTTCTCCACAGGAATTTCAAAACCCGTAGCCGGTGCTATTTTGTCACTGAAATAGCGGGCAATAGATACTAAACCGGGATTAGAAATGTCGAGTTCAATAGCGGCACGACGTGTTAACTTAAAATAATCGGTCCCCACCGTAATCTTTTCTGGAGCCGGAATCAATGCCAATTCGTTGTTTATCTTGACTTTTTCGGCGCAGGATGTAAATCCTAATAAAATACTTACCAGAGTAAGTACAAATGGCAACTTTCTCATAAAGCTGTATACTTTTATTTTGAACGCGAAGATAGAGATTCTATTTCACACAGCCAATCCTTCATTAGTCACAAATTACAACCGTTCATTTTTCGATTCTATTTTAAAATCCTTCGAAACAAAAATCTTTCAATATGGAATACAAAAAAACGGGCAAGCATCTATTGTTTATAGGATGCTTGCCCGTTTATAATCAGATACCTGCCGGAACAGAATCCGGTTTTTCAAGTATATTATTTTTTAGTCGCTTCAATCCACTTGCGTGCATTTACGAAACCTTCGATCCACGGAGTTACTTCATCGCTGTTGCGGCGATCTTCGGGATAGTAACCGCATTGCCACGGGAACATCGCACGTTCCAAATGAGGCATCATAGCCAGATGGCGTCCGTCGTGCGAGCAGACACCGGCAACCGACCAAGGCGAACCGTTCGGATTGGCAGGATAGCCTTCGTAGTTGTATTTAAGTGCAATATGGTATTCTTTTTCTTCATACGGGAAAGAGAACTTGCCTTCACCATGCGTAATCCAGATACCCAGCTTCAAGCCGCTCATCGAACCGAACATAACAGAATGGTTCTTCGGTATTTCAACTGTGATGAAATTCGATTCGAGCTTGTGCGAATCGTTGTGCAACATCTTATGTTTCTTTTCATGTTCTGGATAAACCACACCCAGTTCTGCCATCAACTGGCAACCGTTGCAGATACCCAAGCTCAATGTGTCGGGACGTGCATAGAAGTTGTCCAGTGCCTTCTTGGCTTTCTCGTTATACAAGAAACCTCCGGCCCATCCTTTAGCAGAGCCCAAGACGTCAGAGTTGGAGAAACCACCACAGAACACGATCATGTTTACGTCTTCCAAAGTTTCGCGTCCGGAAGCCAAGTCGGTCATGTGAACATCTTTCACATCGAAACCTGCCAGATACAGTGCATATGACGTTTCACGTTCACACTGGCAACCCTTTTCACGGATTACGGCAGCACGGATTCCGCTCTTTCCTTTACGATCGGCAGTCAGGCCGTAAGAAGACAGCTTACCGGTGAAGTTCTTCGGATATTTGAATTCCAGCGGCTGCATCTTGTAATTCTCGAAACGGTTGCCTGCGCATACGCTACCGCTCTGCTTGATATCCAGTTTATAAGAAGATTCGTACCATACGTCACGCATATAGTCGATACCGAAATGGTACTGAATACCGTCTTTGGATACCAATAGATGGCGTTCGCCGGTCGGCTTGGCAATAACGGCACAACCCACACCTGCATCTTCCATCAGTTTCTCAAATGCTTTCTTGTCCTTTACCTGTACGATGATACCCGGATTTTCGGAGAACAAAATCTTGATAATGTCCTGTTCAGCCAGCTTATCGAGGTTCACATCCAGACCACCATCCACGTTGGCAAAACACATTTCCAACAGGGTCGTAATCATACCGCCGGCAGAGATATCGTGTCCGGCCAGGATCAGGCCCTTTTCAATCGCATCTTGTACGGCGTTGAACGCATCCTGGAAATATTCCGGGTCTTTTACGGTCGGCACTTCGTTGCCAAGCTTGTTCAATACCTGTGCAAAAGCAGAACCGCCCAGTTTCATCGTGTCGAACGAGAAGTCTATATAATAAAGGTAAGAATTCTTTTCATGAGCCAATACCGGAGAAACAATCTTGCGGATGTCGCTTACTTCAGCACTGGCGGAGATAATAACCGTACCCGGAGCAATCACCTTGTCGTCGCCATACTTCTGCGTCATAGAGAGAGAGTCCTTACCTGTCGGAATATTGATACCCAACGAGCAAGCAAAGTCTGAAGCAGCCTGAACAGCCGTGTAAAGACGAGCGTCTTCACCTTCGTTGCGACATGGCCACATCCAGTTGGCACTCAGTGATACGCCAGACAACTTGTCTGCCAACGGCGCAAAGACGATATTCGTCAGTGATTCGGCAATCGCCATAACAGAACCGGCAGCCGGATCAATCAGCGCTACCTGCGGAGCATGACCGATAGATGTAGCGATACCCGCTTTTCCACGGTAATCCAAAGCTACTGCACCCAAGTCACTCAACGGCAACTGCAATTCGCCCTGACACTGCTGGCGTGCAATCTTACCAGTCACCGAACGGTCCACCTTGTTGGTCAACCAGTCCTTACATGCAACGGCTTCCAACTGAAGTACGTTTTCAAGATAATGATGCAATTCGGATTCTTTATAAACGACCGGAGCATATGTCTCTTCTATCGTATGATCCTTCATGATCGTTCTTGGCGGTTTACCGAACATATATTCCAACTTGATATCGATCGGTTTCACGCCGTCGGCCTGTTCGAAGACGAATTTCATATCATCGGTCGTTTCACCCACCACATACATTGGAGAGCGTTCGCGGTCGGCAATGCGCCGTACACGGGCTACATCTTCTTCTTTCATCAGCAAGCCCATACGTTCCTGGCTTTCGTTACCCACGATTTCCTTCGCGGAAAGCGTCGGGTCGCCGACAGGCAACTGACTCATGTCAATATGTCCACCGGTCGCTTCCACCAATTCGGAGAGACAGTTCAAGTGACCGCCTGCGCCGTGGTCATGGATGGAGATAACCGGATTGTTATCCGATTCGGCAATCGCACGGATCACATTGGATACGCGTTTCTGCATTTCCGGATTGGCACGCTGTACGGCGTTCAACTCGATACCGCTGGTGTACTGTCCCGTGTTTACAGAAGAGACAGCACCACCGCCCATACCGATACGGTAGTTGTCACCACCCAGCAGGACTACTTTTTCGCCCGGTGCGGGATCGCCCTTCAACGCGTCGCGCATATTGGCATAACCGACACCGCCTGCCAACATGATTACTTTGTCGTAAGCATATTTCTTATTGTTCTCTTCGTGTTCGAAAGTCAAGACCGAACCACAGATCAGCGGTTGTCCGAACTTGTTACCGAAATCGGATGCACCGTTGGAAGCCTTGATCAGGATTTGTTCCGGAGTCTGATACAACCAAGGGCGCGGATCAAGAATCTTTTCCCATTCACGTGCACCTTCCGTACGTGGATAAGCTGTCATGTAAACGGCTGTACCGGCAATCGGCAGAGAAGCCTTACCACCGCCCAGACGGTCGCGGATTTCACCCCCCGATCCGGTAGCCGCACCGTTGAACGGTTCGACCGTTGTCGGGAAGTTGTGGGTTTCAGCTTTCAATGAGATAACCGATTTGATCTCCTTTACTTCGTAGAAGTCCGGTTTGTCACCACTTGCCGGAGCAAACTGTTCGATTACCGGCCCTTCGTTGAAAGCCACATTATCTTTATAGGCGGAAACCAGCTTGTTCGGGTTTTCCGCCGATGTTTTCTTAATCAGATTAAAGAGAGAACTTTCTTTCTCTTCTCCGTCGATAATAAATGTACCACCGAAGATTTTGTGACGGCAGTGTTCCGAGTTTACCTGTGCAAAGCCGTACACTTCACTGTCGGTCAGCTTACGTCCCAATTTCTGGCTTACTTCGTTCAAATAAGCGATTTCTTCTTTACTCAAAGCCAAGCCTTCCTGCAGGTTATAAGCCTCCAGGTCTTCGATATAGACAATCGGATCCGGTTGTTTGCTGATTGTAAATATCTCCTGGTTCAACCCGTTATAGATACGCTGTAACATAGGGTCATGATCGGCATCTTTACCGGAAACCGGGAAGTATTCCTCTATACGAGAAATACCGGTAAGCCCCATATTCTGGGTAATTTCCACGGCATTAGTACTCCACGGGGTAATCATTTCCCGGCGCGGACCAACAAACCAGCCATCCAATGTTTCCTCTTTCAAAGGAGTAGCTTCACTAAATAACCATACAAGCTTTTGAACATCTTCAGGAGAGAAAGCGTGTGCAGCTTCAACAGCCAGCACAGACTTCGTTGGAGATTGAAAGAATAGAATCATATCGTCGATTTATTAATTGTATTCTGTTTGTCGGGGCAGACTGAATAGCCCCTCGCTTACAGAGTGCAAAGATAACAAATTCGTGGCAGATAATCAGTCATTCGACTGTAACTTTTAATATACGAATGCCTTCGTTAACTCCACAGGCTGTAAAGAATTACTTTTAGGGTAAATCATACGCTAATTAAATTCTTTTAGATATTCCATAAGCTTTGATTAACAAATATTACCCGTTCATATTTGCATAAATACCACACCAACCGTACTTTTGCATCGTGGTTTTTTCATAATAGTATTAGATTTAAGGTTAACAAAGTTGGTTAGGGGTTGTCGTGAGACAGCCTTTAATTTTTTATACAGGTCTATACCGGTTTCCGGGTAATGATTTCACAAGCCCGTTCATCTCCAATTCAAATAAAACAGTGGCCAGTTGCTGGACCGGAATATCGGTTTCCACCGCTAATTCATTGATGTGTATTTCCGTCCGTTCATTGATAATAGCAACAAGTTGTGCATGTTGGTCATTCTCCGGAAAAAGCAACTCGGTTTGTACCACCTTTTGACGTACAGGTTTTGTTGCCTTATCCCAGCCTAAAGCAGCCATAAGGTCTGTTGCCGAAGTAATCATTCCAGCCTTGTTTTGGCGGATCAGGTTATTGCATCCCCGGGAATGGGTATCGGTAACTCTACCCGGAAAACAATAGATATCCCGGTCATACGAAAAAGCGATATCCGCAGTAATCAACGAACCGCCTTTTTCTGCCGATTCTATCACTACAACAGCTTCTGGCAATCCGGCTACAATCCGGTTTCGTTTAATAAAATTAGGTTTATCCGGCTCTGTGCCGCTCGGAAAATCAGTCAACAACCCTCCCTGTTCAAGCAGCTCGACAGCCGTACCACGATGTGCCGGCGGATAAATACGGTCTAACCCATGGGCTAAGACGGCAACTGTAGGTAACTTATTTTTCAGTGCATTGCGATGGGCACAAATATCTATCCCATAAGCCAATCCGCTCACAATCAACAAGTCAGGGAAAGAAGCGGCAAGTTCTTTTATCAGGACATCCACCTGCTCCCGTCCATATTCCGTAGCATGCCTCGTCCCCACAATACTAAGCATATGTGTAGCATTCAGGTCGGCATTCCCTTTAAAATAAAAAAGTACCGGAGCATCGGGGCACTCCCTGAGCCGGGAAGGATAGGTTTCATCTGTCAGGAAATAACAGGTGATCTGATTTTTCTCAATAAACGCAACTTCTTTTTCAGCCCTGAGAAGCACATCCGGGCTTATAATTTCAGCAGCCAATACACTGCCGATACCCGGAATACGTTCCAATAAATGCTTTTTCTCTGCAAATACGGCTTCTGCATCTCCCAAAGTCTGTAAAAGTTGACGGGCGAGAATATCTCCCACCCCGTTTATCATAGTAAGGCCGATTTGGTAAATCTGTTTGTCTGTCATTATTTCTCTATCTTTTTAAGCAACTCATCGAAATATTCCCCCCTTGTTAGTTTTCCATTTTCTACTACTACCGATTCCACTGTCCCTTTGGTTGCCAACACTCCGTCCGACTCGCGGTAAATATCCTGTTCAAACACGAGTTTTACACCTTTTTTATATACGTTTAAACACGAGATGTAGCGGTCGCCGCTTCGAAGGGATTGCTTGAATTGTATGTCTACACGAGCTACAAAGGCATCAATCCCCTGCTCGTGCATCTTTCCAAAGTTTTCACCTAAATATTCCAGAAACTCATGGCGCGTATGCTCCATATAATGCTGATAGTTGGAATTGTTTACCACACCCTGCAAATCGCATTCGTAATCGCGTACTTTATCTGCCAATTTAAAAATATATTCTTTCATCATTCGAATTGTTTAGTGATTTTATTCGGCTCCATTTTATATAAACGATCCGACGGACGGACTTTGTCTGTTACCTTAATGGAAAAACGTTCTCCTTTCACGGTCTGTTCTACGGATTCGAGTTCTACCCGTATTTCATCCACCTTTTGCATAACCGCTCCGGTAGTAGGCCCGGTGATCAAGATTTCATCGCCCACTTTCAATGTACCGGATTCCATTTCAAACTCCGCAACACCTATTTTATCAAAATACTTGATTCCTTTAGCCACATAGACTTTTTTCTTGGTAGCACCGGATCCGTATTTACTGCTCCACTCGCCCAACCGCTGTCCCAGATAGTATCCATCCCAAAAACCACGGTTGAAAACGCTGCGGAGACGTTCATCCCAAGCGGCAACTTTTTCCTCATCAAATGTGCCACTACAATAAGCGCGTACCGCCTCTTTATAGCATTCCGTCACAATACGTACATATTCAGGTCCGCGTGCACGTCCTTCTATTTTGAATACCCGTACACCCGCATCCATCATTTTATTCATAAAGTGGATGGTCTTCAAATCCTTCGGGGACATGATATACTGGTTTTCCACATCCAGTTCTATCTCACTGTCCTTATCCTTCACCGTATAAGCTCGGCGGCATATCTGCATACAGGCTCCACGGTTTGCCGAAGCATTCATTTCATGCAAGCTAAGATAACATTTACCGGACACAGCCATACACAGGGCTCCGTGGGCAAACATCTCGATACGTATTAATTCGCCTTTCGGCCCTTTAATTTGCTGTTCTACAATCTGCCGGTAGATTTCATGCACCTGCTTCAGGTTCAATTCGCGTGCCAGCACAACCACATCGGCAAAACGTGCGTAAAACTTCAACGCTTCCGCATTCGATATATTGAGCTGGGTGGAAAGATGGACTTCCTGCCCGATATTGTCGGCATAATTCATGGCTGCCACATCCGCAGCAATAATAGCGGAAATTCCTGCTTCTTTCGCAGCATCGATTATCTCACGCATCAAAGGTAAATCTTCCCCATAAATTACCGTATTTACAGTCAGATAGCTCTTAATGCCATGTTCCTGGCAAATCGCTACAATTTTACGTAAATCGTCTGTTGTGAAATTATTGGAAGAGCGGGAACGCATATTCAGACCTTCAATACCGAAATAAATGGAATCGGCACCTCCCTGGATAGCAGCCATCAAGGATTCATAAGAACCCACCGGCGCCATTATTTCAAAATCTTTCTCGTTCAATGTAGTTTGGTTTTAAATTAGAAATCACAAAGATAGCTGATTCTTCTCAAATAGATAAACAGAACATGCGGGAACTTTCGCTTTGTAGCAATGCCTGTATCGATTTAAATGCTGGTTTATAAAATTTAGTCACGTACTATTTTGGATTTTATCCCAAACTATTTTGTTTTCGAGGTGGTCAAAAATATACACGAAGGTGTCATTAATATTTTCGAGGACGCCAAAAATATTAATGACACCCTCTTGAACAAAATTGATCAGGATGTTTTTTAAAATAGCCCGAGTCCTATTTTCTTAAGATTGGTATGCATTTCTAAAATCAACTCATATTTATTAATCTACGAATTGTAAGATATCATATTGAACAGGATAAGTAATTTTCTTTTTCAATTCCTGTTTAACCCGCTCCAACAAGTTCCCTGATGCATTCTTATTAATTTTAATACTCACTTTTAGGATATCATCGCTATATATCTTATCAATACGCTGTCCGAGATTCTGCTCCTGTTCGGAATACCGATCATACAAAACAAACTGCCGGTCTGCTTTCCCGTTTTTATAACTGAAAATAATCTGTCCTGCTGGAGGAGGAGGTGGTGGAGGCGGAGGCATAAAATCCCCTTTTTTAAACTTATATGCAACTTCAACGACACTATCTGCAGAAGAAGACGTTGCGTTTCTTTTTTGGATTCCACCCGCATCAATCTGACAAGTATAACCCATCTCTTCCAGCATTTTTTTAAATTTCTCAACTTTTTCCACTGAAGGTTTACGCCCTTCCCTTAGCAGAAGTACTGGTGTGGATTTGGAAAGTCTGTCAAAACGGGGATCACTTGGGTTCTCTGTAAATTTACTAATGCTGACTCCCAATATAACTTCCTTATTTTGGATAAGATAAACAATATCCTCACTTTTCCGGGCGGGTTTATGTACTTCATCCATGGTTGTATTCGGTATCGACGAATCAATCTTACATTTAATACCCTTTTCTTCCAGAACATTTTTCACCTTCTTCAAATAGGTAACCGGAACATCCTTGAATGCGGGATTAACAGTAACTTCTTCGGTATTTTTAAATTGTCCGTTTTCAATTCGTCTCGTTACATCTTCCAGTGTTTCACATAACATGCAGTCCCAATTATCGCCCCCTACCACTTTGTAAGTAAGGAAAACGACAGTACTCTGTTGCATAGTTTCTTGATTTAGCATACTTTTGCTTACAAGAGGCCGAAAACTCCTGCTTGACATTGTTTCTAACGACAAAGGCATTCTTGGACGGGCGAACGCACTTAAGGCTGCAAGACCTACAGGAAGCAATAATGCGAGTTTTAATCGCGCCCAATTGTTCGATTTCTTTTTTAACATCATAGTAATACGTTTTTTAATTTTACTGTGATTAAAGCTGTTGGCAAGAGTGTAGAGGCTGGAGCCGACAGCTTTTTTCACAAGTAACAGTTGATATTTAGTTGCATCGATGCCATGATTTAGTACGCCATTATCTGCCTGGTATTCGTGTATATCCCGCAATTCCCTTTTTAGCAACCAAACTGCGGGATTGAACCACTGCGTCAAAAGAACGATCTCCAGAAAAACCAAATCCAACGAATGGTGATAGCGGAGGTGCATCCTTTCATGGGTTAGAATTTCATCCGGATAATTCCGATAATCATCTTCCGAAAGAAAGATATAGCGCCCCCAACTAAAAGGGGAAAGAGAAGCCGGGATAAGTACTAATATATATTTTCCATCTTTCATTTTTTCCCCTTTTTGTAATAGGCGGTGTATACGAAAAAAGGACAAAGATGTTATAAACAGACAGAGACAACAACCCACTACGTAACTTATTCCTATAAGCCCTATCCATGAAATCGAAGAAGCGTCCGTATCTTCCGAAAGTATTTTTATGTCATCTACAGACTCCGATATTCCAGGAAATTCCTCTTTTGGATGAAAAACGGCATCCAATCGGCTAACCGGTCGGCTCAGAAAGACTGCTCTCTCCATTTCAATCTGGCAAAACGGCAATAATAAACAAATGCCAGTCCCCAACAACAATACCCAACGGTTGAACTGGAAAAATGTATCGTTGCTAAACAAAGCCTTAAAGCTGATATAGAATACCGCCAGGCAAATACCGGATTTAAGTATATATAGGAAAAAGGGTTCCATTGCTATTCTTTTCTATTTGTTCTTAATTTGACGAATCAACTCCTGCAATTCGTCAATAGTAAGTACCTCTTCTTCTATCAAAGAAGAAACCACACGCGTATATGAATTATCATAATATTTACCGATGACTTGTTTCAATGTGTTTTTCCGATATTCATCTTCCGACACTAAGGCATAATATTGATGTGTGTTTCCATATGCCTTATAACCGATGTAACCTTTTTCTTCAAGCGAACGGACAATTGTCGACAATGTATTGTAATGCGGCTTGGGTTCTTCCTGCAAATCGAGTAATTCACGGACAAACAAAGGACCCTTTGTCCAAAAATAGCCTAATATCTCTTCTTCTTTTGATGTTAATCTAACCATAATGCTCTTTTTATTAGACGAATACACAAATATAACTATATAAGTTAGTAATACAACTATAGTTTATAGTTATTTTACTATATTTTTTAGTAGACTTTCCTCTTTCCTATTATTGACAGAAAAACAGTACCTTTGTATCCATATATTTAATGTATAATATGAAAATAGGTACAATCGATTTAGGCGAACACCCCGTCTTCCTGGCCCCGATGGAAGATGTTACAGATATTTCCTTCCGTTTGATGTGTAAACGTTTCGGTGCGGATATGGTATATACCGAGTTCGTATCGAGCGATGCCCTGATACGGAGCGTAAACAAAACGCAACAAAAATTAGTCGTCGCAGAAGAAGAACGCCCTGTTGCCATCCAGATATATGGCAAAGATGTGGCATCGATGGTCGAAGCGGCACGTATCTGCGAAGCGGCGCATCCGGATATTCTGGATATCAATTTCGGCTGCCCGGTAAAAAAGGTAGCAGGAAAAGGAGCCGGGGCAGGAATGCTCCGCAATATTCCATTAATGCTGGATATTACCCGCGAAGTGGTTAAAGCGGTTAATATTCCTGTAACTGTCAAAACCCGCCTCGGCTGGGATGCAGACAATAAAATCATCGTAAACCTGGCAGAGCAATTACAGGATTGCGGCATTGCCGCCCTGTCCATCCACGGACGTACCCGTGCCCAGATGTACACCGGAGAAGCAGACTGGACACTGATAGGCGAAGTAAAGAATAATCCACGAATGCATATTCCCATTATTGGTAATGGAGATGTCACTTCTGCTGAAATCTGCAAGCAGCGTTTCGAGCAATATGGAGTGGATGCCGTCATGATCGGACGGGGAAGCATTGGACGTCCCTGGATTTTCCGTGAAGTGAAACATTATCTAAACACTGGCGAGTTCTTACCCAATGAACCCTTTATCTGGTATCTGGATATATTAAAAAAACAAGTGATGCAAAGCGTAGAACGGCTGGATGAACGCCGGGGTATCCTTCATATCCGCCGCCATCTGGCAGCTACGCCTTTATTTAAAGGTATTGCAGACTTCAAGCAAACCCGCGTAGCGATGTTACGGGCCGAAACCGTAAAAGAGCTATTTGAAATACTGGATGGAATCCCTTCAAAGTTTGATATTGAATTGATATGAAAAATATAACTCATCTAATATACTATCACTAAGAGAAAGCTCTTGTGTCAAATTTAAAAGGAAAAATGGCAATTTTACATTAAAATGTTACGAAACATATTGCAATACTGTAAAAATGTATTATATTTGCATCGAGTTTTTTTCATAGTATTTTAGATCTAAGGTTAACAAAGTCTTTACAGTAAAGGGGTCGGGAGATTGCTCTACTGTAAAGCACAAAAAAGCCGTATCCTTATAATTATAGGATACGGCTTTTTTGACTTTAGTTTCAAACCATTCCCCTATAGATTCCTTCGGATTATATCAAAAATAAACTTTTGAAGCCTACAGATATACAATTTTCCCCCAATAAAAAAGGCGTCGCATAATGCAACGCCTTTTTCAATCTATAGATATATTGTATTAGTCTTTCAACTTCGCGCAAATAAATTCGCGGTTCAAACGAGCGATGTTGCTAACAGAAATGTTCTTCGGACATTCCATTTCGCAAGCACGGGTGTTGGTACAGTTACCAAAGCCCAGTTCGTCCATTTTAGCAACCATAGCTTTTGCACGGCGTGCAGCTTCCACTTTACCTTGAGGCAACAATGCCAACTGACTGACTTTTGCAGAAACGAACAACATAGCCGAACCGTTTTTACAAGCAGCAGCGCAAGCACCACAACCGATACAAGCAGCAGCATCCATAGCCAAATCTGCATCAGCCTTAGGAATAGGAATTGCATTTGCATCAGGCACACCACCTGTATTTACAGATGTAAAACCACCTGCCTGGATTATTTTATCATAAGCATAACGGTCTACCATCAAGTCGCGGATTACCGGGAAACCGGCAGAACGCCACGGTTCGATTGTAATGGTTTCGCCATCATTGAAACGACGCATGTAAAGCTGGCAAGTTGTAGCTCCTGTAGCCGGTCCGTGCGGATGTCCGTTTACATAAAGAGAACACATACCGCAGATACCTTCGCGGCAGTCGTGGTCGAATACAACAGGGTCTTTACCTTCATTGATAAGCTGTTCATTCAGGATGTCCAACATTTCCAGGAAAGAAGTACCCTGGTTGATGTTTTTCAGCTGGTAAGTTTCGAACTGTCCTTTTTCTTTCGGACCTTTCTGACGCCAAACTTTAAGTGTGATATTTATATCTTTATCCATGATTCTAATTTTTGTAATTGATGATTATTACTTCTTGTAGTTACGAGTCTGAGGTACTACGAATTCATAATTCAACGGTTCCTTCAGCATAACAGGGTCTTTGTCTTCACCCTGATATTCCCAGCAAGATACATACATGAACTTGTCATCGTGACGAAGTGCTTCGCCTTCTTCAGTCTGATGTTCCGTACGGAAGTGACCACCACAAGATTCTGCACGGTCTAATGCGTCATGAGCCATCAATGTACCGATTTCGATAAAGTCAGCCAGACGAAGTGCTTTTTCAAGCTCAACGTTCAAATCTTCTGCATCACCCGGGATACGTACATTTGTCCAGAATTCTTTCTTCAGGTCTTTCAACATAGCGATAGCTTCTTTCAAACCTTCCGCATCACGAGCCATACCGATATGTTCCCACATAATATGACCCAGTTTCTTATGGATAGAATCTACAGATTCTTTACCCTTGATATTCATCAATTTCTGGATACGAGTCTTGATATTCTTTTCCGCTTCTGCAAATTCCGGCAGTTCAGTGCTGAAACGCGGAACCTGGATCTGGTCAGACAGATAGTTCTGGATTGTATAGGGCAATACGAAGTAACCGTCAGCCAATCCCTGCATCAATGCAGATGCCCCCAAACGGTTTGCACCGTGGTCGGAGAAATTGGCTTCACCAATAGCGAACAGACCCGGGATAGAAGTCATCAATTCATAATCTACCCACAGACCACCCATTGAGTAGTGCAGAGCCGGATAGATCATCATTGGAGTTTCATATGGATCGTCGTCAGTAATTTCTTCGTACATATCGAACAAGTTACCATATTTCTGTTTTACCACTTCCTTACCCAAACGGTTGATAGCGTCGGAGAAGTCCAGGAATACAGCCAAACCGGTGTTGTTAACACCGAAACCAGCGTCGCAACGTTCTTTAGCAGCACGTGAAGCCACATCACGCGGCACCAGGTTACCGAATGCCGGATAACGGCGTTCCAAATAGTAGTCGCGGTCTGCTTCAGGAATATCTTTACCTTTCTTAGTTCCTGCCTGCAATGCTTTTGCATCTTCCAATTTTTTCGGTACCCAGATACGGCCATCATTACGTAAAGATTCGGACATCAATGTCAGCTTAGACTGATAGTCGCCGTGTACAGGAACACAAGTCGGGTGAATCTGAACCATACAAGGGTTAGCAAAATAAGCACCTTTCTTATAGCACTGCCATGCAGCAGAACCGTTAGAAGCCATCGCGTTGGTTGACAGGAAGAATGTGTTTACATAACCACCGGTAGCAACAACAACAGCATGAGCAGAGAAACGTTCAATCTTACCTGTAACCAGGTTACGAGCGATAATACCACGAGCACGACCGTCTACTTTTACAACATCAAGCATTTCGTGGCGGGTATACATCTTTACTTTGTTCAAACCGATCTGACGGCTCAAAGCAGAGTAAGCGCCCAATAGCAACTGCTGTCCGGTCTGACCGCGGGCGTAGAACGTACGCGATACCTGAGCACCACCGAATGAACGGTTATCCAGCAGACCGCCATATTCGCGAGCGAAAGGTACGCCTTGTGCTACGCACTGGTCGATAATATTGTTGGAAACTTCGGCCAGACGATAAACGTTTGCTTCGCGGGCACGATAGTCACCACCTTTAATAGTATCATAGAACAGACGGTAAATAGAGTCACCATCATTCTGATAGTTCTTTGCAGCGTTGATACCACCCTGTGCAGCGATAGAGTGTGCACGACGGGGAGAGTCCTGGATACAGAAATTCAACACATTGAATCCCATTTCAGCAAGTGATGCAGCAGCAGAAGCACCAGCCAGACCTGTACCAACAACAATAACGTCCAAACGACGTTTATTAGCAGGGTTCACCAGTTTCTGGTGATCTTTATAATTTTTCCACTTCTCAGCCAAAGGGCCCTGAGGAATTTTTGAATTTATTTCGGTCATAATAATTAATTTTCTAAAGTTCTTCAATTATTGCACTTAATTAACGAGCGCCTTAAGCAACTGTACAGCTACCACCTACTCCGTTCAGATAGAAGATAATAGTGATTATAGCGAATACACCACAGATAACTGTTGCTACAATCTTAGAAATACATTCCCAACGGTTCAACCAGATCGTGTTGTTCCAACCGATCGTCTGGATAGCACTCCAGAAACCGTGAGTCAGGTGGAACCACAAGGCAGCATACCAAATCAGGTAAAGAACAGTAATCACAATGTTACCCTGGAAGTAGTAATTGATAAATGCCGCACCATCCTGCGGAGAAACCATAGCAGTACCCAATGCTACTTCATGATGTCCCAACAATTCTGCAAACATCATCTTATACCAGAACTGACTGAAGTGCAGAATCATGAACAGAATCACGATAAGACCCAGCACAAACATGTTTTGTGATGCCCATTCTACGCCTTTCGGACGAGCATTGATAGCATAACGGTCGTTACCACGAGCTTTACGGTTCTGCAAAGTCAACATGATTGCATACACGAAGTGAACCACTACACCTGCAGCCAATACCAAAGTAGCAGCAACAGCATACCAATTTGCACCCAACAGCGAACAAACCGTGTTATAAGCTTCTCCGGAGAAAACAGCCGCCACGTTCATCGACAGGTGGAACAATAAAAACAGAACAAGAAAGAGGCCTGATATACTCATTATCAGTTTCTTTCCGATAGAAGAATTAAGTAACCACATAAGATAATAATTTAAGTTATTTAATTGTATTTAGAAATTTCTTCCCATCTGTGCATTAATCACGCAAAGGTATGCTAAATACGTATATCACGCAAACGATTAAAGAAAATTTTCAGCAATTATACCCCTTATGGAAATTCACTATCCGAAGAATAAAAAACAACATATTAGATTTATCTGGCAGAAAGACTTCAGATATTGTTACGAATCCGATACATTCCAATATATTTGCAATTTTAATGACAGCAAGAGCACAAACTAAGCACAGGAACACATGCAAAATAAATTCTGCCTACATGTTGGCCTCATTACTTTATTTCTCCTGATAATAGCAGTACCGGCTTTTTCTGAAAAGCCGGATACGGTAGAAAAGATACAGGCACTGATACATAAATCGGAGGAAATGCTAAAAGCAAATCCCTCCAAGGCTATTTATTATGCTAATTCTGCAATCTCGGAAGCACAGGGCTTAAAAGACAAAACGTATTTATCCATGGCACAAGCTACTTTGGGTGAAGCCTATATGAACCAAGGAGACTTCGACATGGGTTTTGAAGCAATTACCAACGCTATGGAAAATTGCCCGGCGAAAAACGATACACTTAATGCTTATATCTATGTCCGCCTGTCCAGTTCCTATATTAAACTGAGGGACTTCCAAAAAGCATTCGAATACGTGGACAAAGCGGCAGAGATTTATAAAGCGCTGAATGACTCTGCCAATCTTGCCGGATGTTATAACACGCGGGGGCTTATCTACATCCTCGTTCCAGATAATGTCAAAGCGGAAGAAAACTTTAAAACCTCACTTGCCATCAACCGCAAATTAGGTAATAACAAACTGGTAGCCACAAACCTGAACAATCTTTGCCTGTACGAAGGAAACTGCCAGGAAAAGATAGATATGCTACACGAAGCCATAGCAATCAATGATTCATTGAAAGCCATATGGTCTTTAGGAGAAAATTATAACAACCTGGGTACCCAGTATTTCTATGCAAAAGAGTATGGCAAGGCACTGGCGGCTCTCGATACAGCAAAAAGATACGCCCAAAAGATTAATGCCAAAGAACTCATTTCCGATAATCACCGCTATGCTTCTTGGGTCTATGCCGCCCAACAAAACTATCCGGAGGCTTACACGAACCTGTTGGAACTATACAATACAGAGCAAGAGTTACTGGCAAAAGACGAAATGCGTCAGATTGAACTGAATATCATCCAAAAACGCTTACGTGCAAAAGAACAGGCTATGCTGATGCAGGAGCAGGCTTTTCAAATCAAAAATTTAAGAATGCAGACACTGATTGCAGCTTTAGCGGCTATTGCAATCTTGTTAATACTACTATATGTATTACGTCATTCCCGTCAGCAAAAAAAGATACAGGCATTAGAAGCGGCAAAAAAACTGGATAGCCAGGAAAAAGAGCTGATTGCCCTGAAATTACAGAAAGCAGAGAGTGATACACAAGCTGCACAAGCAGAACTGGATTACAGCCGGCAAGAACTGACCAACTTTGCATTTTTTGTACGGAGCAGAAACGATTTGCTTGCCAATATCCAGTCTATGATTAAAGACGGATATAAATTATCCGGTAAAGATATGGATACACACCTCAGAAGTATCAATGCTTATATTTCCCAGTTCAATGCTAAGAATTCGGAAACGGAACTATTGATTGATAAAGTGAACGCCCGCTTCATAGGCAAACTGTCACAAATCCACCCGGATCTCTCCAAGAACGAGCAACGTCTTGCCTCCTTATTAAGGATTGGTTTAAGCACAAAAGAGATTGCTTCAGTAATCGACTCCAACCAAAAAACTGTTAATATGGCTCGTTACCGACTTCGCAAACATTTAAATTTAGAAACAGATGAAAGTTTGACCGAATATATGAAAAGTATATAAATGTAGTACTTCAAAATAATTAAATACCAATAAAACAAATAGTTAACAACAGCTATGTAGATAAAAACTTAAGTAATATACCCCATTTGTAGAGATTAGATAGGTCGCTAAACCATTGACAAGACTTAAAACAAAGGTTATTCTTGCGAAAAAATTTATTAATCTTTTCAAATCAAAAACCATGGGAATATCATTAAGTAACCACCGGAAAACATCCGGTTCGCTTCTAAAAGCTACCACATTGCTGGTACTTCTTTCCCTTTTTCCATTCTTTGGCTTTGCCCAGGAAATAAACGTAAAAGGTGTTGTTTATGATGAAACAGGCTTGCCTGCTATCGGTGTGAATATCCTTAAAAAAGGCACAACGATAGGTACTATTACAGATGCAGACGGTAAATACGAAATCGCTGCACAAAAAGGAGACATCCTCGTCTTTTCTTATATAGGATATACCTCGCAGGAAATTCCCTATAACGGACAATCCAAACTGGACATTAAACTTCAGGAAGATACCGAAAAACTGGACGAAGTGGTCGTTATCGGTTACGGTACGATGAAAAAGAGCGACTTAACCGGAGCTATTTCATCCGTAGATGTGGAAGAACTGACCAGTCGTGCCACAACCAACCCAGCCGAAGCATTACAAGGACGCGTTGCCGGTGTAAATATCCAGAAACAGGGAGGTAATGCCGGAGCAGGCATCACTGTAAAAATCCGTGGTGTAAAATCATTTAGCGACGACCAGCAACCGCTATATATCATCGATGGTTTCCCTGGTGATATCAGCAATGTTAACCCACAGGACATTTCCTCTATGGAAGTATTGAAAGACGGTGCCGCAGCTGCTATCTATGGTTCGAGAGCTGCCAACGGTGTTATCATGATTACAACGAAGAACGGTAAGAAAGGTGATTTGAAAGTAGACCTGAATGCTTACCTGAATTTCTCTTCGGTTGCTAAAAAGCTGGAACTGCTGGATTCGGAAGGTTACGTACAAGTTCATAAACAGATGTATGATAACTACTATGCACAATACAACAAAACCCCGAATTATCCGGGATATATCACTGGTTACCTGGCAAACCCGTCCAAATATGCCAATACAAACTGGCAGGACGAAATCTTCCGCCACGGTCTGACACAAAACTATCAGGTCAGCGTACGCGGAGGTTCGGAAAAAGCCCGCTACTCCGTTTCTTACAATCACTCTGACGATAAAGGTATCTTACTGGGTAACAATTTCCGCCAGGACAATGCCCGTATGAAACTCGCCGTTACTAAAAACATTTTCGATCTGGATGCAAATATGGCATTCATGGCTAAAAATGAGAAACAACCTCAATATAAACTGAAAGAAGCCTACGGCATCTCTCCCCTTGTTCCGGTGTACGATGAAAATGCCCCTTCCGGTTACGGACTAACCGACCACGACGGTCTGCCAAGCAACCGTAACGTTTTAGCAGATAATGAATTTCGCAAAGCTGAAGGTAAAACATATAATATCGATGCAAATGTTTCTATCACCGCCCATTTAGCAGAATGGCTGACTTTCAAAACCGCTTATTCTTACCGTGGTGAAAACTACCGCTACGCCAGACATATGCCGGCTTATGTGGCAGACATCAAACAAAAACAGGACTATCCTACCCAATACGAAAAGAGTTACTATTGGGAAGAACAAACTATCGACAACGTATTGAACTTCGACAAAACGTTCGGTTCCCACTCGCTGAATGTAATGGCCGGTAGTTCCATCCAGTTGTACGATTATACATGGAATGAAGTACAGGTAGAAGGAAAAAATACCGTGTATGAAGTAAAAGACGGCAAACTGGTAACAAACGAAGTCTCCGCCGGTTTCCTTGACCAGAACTTCGCAACAATCGGTGCCGGCAAAGGTGGTACTTATTCAGGCGACGGTTCCATCTCCAAATACAGACGTGCCTCTTTCTTCGGACGTGTCAATTACTCCTATGCAGGCCGTTATATGATTCAGGCTACCGTACGTGCCGATGGTTCTTCCAAATTCAGCAAAGATAACCGTTGGGGTACATTCCCTTCCGTAGCTGTAGGATGGAGAATTTCCGAAGAAGAATTCTTCCCGAAAGAGAGTGTAATCAGTAACCTGAAACTTCGTGCCAGCTGGGGACGCCTGGGTAATGAAATGGCGCTGAAATACTATGATTTCCTGACATTGATCACTACAGACAATACAATGAACCAGGGTTCCGTACAGGGAAGCGGTTCTTCTCCATGGCCGGGAAGCATTGCAAACGGCTTATCGGAACGTAACCTGAAATGGGAAACAACAGATACCAAAAACATCGGATTGGACTATGGATTATTCAACGGACGTTTATCCGGTGCTATCAACTACTATTACAACAAGACAGAGGATATGTTAATCACAAAGAAACTCCCTCTCTCTGTTGGTCTGCAAAACCCGACTCTGAATGTAGGTAAGATACGTAATGCAGGTTTCGAACTGGAAGTAAACTGGGCTGACAAAAAAGGCGGCTGGGACTACAATGTAGGTTTGAATCTGACAACCACCGACAACAAAGTACTGGAACTGTCCGACAAAGGACAAGCCCTTTACGGAAGCGGTTTGAAATGGGGAACAGAACACTTCCCGACCCAGACACGCGAAGGATCGCCTATCTCTTCATTCTTCCTGTACCGCACCGACGGCATCTTCCAGAGCGACCAGGAAGCCGCAGCCTACGTTAACAGCAAAGGACAACGTTTGCAACCGAACGCTAAGGCAGGAGATCTCCGTTTTCGGGACGTAAACGGAGATGGTGTCATCGACGATGACGACAAAGAATTTTGCGGTTCCGGTATGCCGAAAGTGGAAGTCAACTTATCAGCCGGAGCCTCTTTCAAAGGTTTCGATGCTTCCGTATTGTTGGGAAGCGGCTGGGGACATAAATTATACAACGGTAACCGCTACTTCTTCGAAGGCATGAGTTCCGGAACAAATATGTTAACTTCTACATTAAACGCATGGACACCGCAAAATACAAACACAGATGTGCCTCGTGCCGTATTGCAGGACCCGAACAACAACTCACGTGAGAGTGACCGCTTCCTCGAAAACGGCAACTTCATCCGTCTTCGCCAGTTGCAAATCGGTTATACGCTGCCTTCTTCCATTATGAAGAAAGCGATGATAGACCGTCTGAGAATCTATGTAAGCGGTGAAAACCTGTTCACCATCACAAAATACAGCGGTATCGACCCGGAATTTTCTACATCAAGCATCCTGAATACAGGTGTCGACAAAGAAATCTATCCGTTCACCCGCTCTTATATCGTAGGTTTACAACTTACATTCTAATTCATTCACCATAAAAAGAAGATAACGATGAAAAAAATCAATTATATAGTTGCCGCCCTCCTGTTTATGGGAGCAACGACCGGTTGCGATGATTTCCTGACAGTGGAATCGCCGGACCAACTGACCACCGATACGTTCTGGAGAGATGTTAATGATGCCGAATCCGCCATGGCAGCCGCCTATGCCCCGATGGAAGGTTCGATAGATACCTATAGCTTTGCTGAAATCCACTGGCCGGTGGAAGCATACCGCGAAGACATCGTAGAGTTAGGTTCAGACGCTTTAAACTACCCGAATTGGGTGGAACTCGCCAATTTCACCTACACTAACGGTAACACACAGTTCACTTACTACTGGCAGGAAAACTACCGGGGTATCAACTACTGCAACCAGATTCTGGAAAACGTACCGAACATTCCTGCCGACAAAATCACAGACGAAGAACGGACATCCCTTTTGGCTGAAGCTCATTTCCTTCGTGGCTATTATCATCTGAAACTCCAGTTAAACTGGGAACAGATCATCATCCGGGATAAATATATCAAAGATACGGAAGGGCTGAACAAAGCACTGTCCACACGTTCGGACTCTTGGGATTTTATCATTGATGAATTTACCCAAGCGACTAAACTGCCGTCGGAACGCGGTTCGGATAAACTGGGACGTGCCACAAGCGGAGCCGCTTATGCTTATCTGGGCTGGGCTCACCTTACACGTGCTTATGAAGAACCGGCAAAGAAAGACGCCGAACTGGATGCAGCACTTACTGCTTTCAATGAAGTAAAAGGATACGGACTGGTTGACGATCCCAGCACTTTATTCGACGGGACCAATAAAAACTCGAAAGAAAGCGTATTCGAACTGCAACTCAGCATGTCGGATGCCAGCGGTGCCTGGTATAAAACACAATTACACCGTTGGATCGGCTGTTCAGAACTCTGGGGATGGGATGAAATCCTGCCAAGCGACATGTTGATGGAAGAATACATGAAAGAAGGTAAAATCGCCACAACCGGACGCTACGACAGCCGTTTGTACCAGACAATCTTCTACCAGTGCGATTACTTCAATGACCCGGATGCCGGACGTGTATATGGCGACATCTACGACCATTGGTTCTGCGAATTTGATGAAGATGATAATCCTATTGAAGGTACAGCCTACAATAAACCGGCTTTCCGCAAACTGATGCCCGCCAATTACGAAGGGCTGGCTGCCAATTATTTCGCCCCGAATATTCCTCTGATGCGTTATTCCAATGTATTGCTTATGAAAGCAGAAGTCCTGAACGAACTGAACCGTACCCCTGAAGCTATCTTGCTAATCGACGAAGTACGCGAACGCGCTGACATGCCTAAAATGACAGGCACATCCAAACAAGCGGTCCAGGCTCAGATCGAACACGAACGTATCCTGGAATTCCCATTGGAAAACATGCGTTTCTATGATTTACGCCGCTGGGGTAAGACCAAAGAAGCATTACAGGCTGTAGGACGTAATTTCAATCCGGAGAAAAACAACTTCTATCCGGTTCCCCTGCAAGAAATAAATTCTAACGGAGCATTGAACTGATATGAAGGTAAAACCTATCAATCATACCTAATAAATAGACACATTCTTAGTATTTAACGGAGGTGGTTGCAAAAAGATTTTTGTAACCCCTCCTTTTCCTTCCAAAGACTAAAACAGTTATGAGACAATTCTATCTTACGACATATGCCTTATTAACCTGCTTGCTCGTCCAGGCGCAACCCAAAGAATGGGAAAACCAACGAGTGAATCAAATCAACCGGGAACCTATCCATGCCCATTTTGTTCCCTACGCTTCGGAAAAAGCAGCATTGGCTAAAGACGCCTCAGCCGAACGACGCCATTCGTTGAACGGGACATGGAAATTCCATTTCGCTAAAAACCCGGATTCCCGTCCGGTAACCTTCTACGAGGAAGGATTCGATGTTTCCGGCTGGAAAAATATTGACGTTCCCGGCAGTTGGGAATTACAAGGCTTCGATGCTCCGATTTATACAGATACACGCTACCCGTTCCCTGCCAATCCGCCTCATGTACCCACCGACTATAATCCGGTAGGCTCGTACGTAACCACCTTCACGGTTCCCGAGAACTTTAAAGGAGAAGATATTTTATTGCATTTCGGAGGCGTGGAATCCGCCTATTACTGCTGGATTAACGGACAGTTCGTCGGATACAGCGAAGACAGCCGCCTGCCTTCCGAATACCTGATTAACAAATACCTGAAACCGGGAGAAAACAAACTGGCTGTAGAAGTATACCGCTATAGCGACGGCTCTTATCTGGAAGGACAGGACTATTGGAAATACAGCGGCATCGAACGCAATGTCATGCTGATAGCCCGTCCCAAGGTGCGGATAAAAGACTTCGAACTCCTTGCCGACCTCCAGAATGAATATAAGGACGGCGCTTTCCAAGTCAAATTCACCTTGGACAACCGCCAGAACGTAAAAGGTTCCACCATACAACTAAAGGTACTGGACGGCAACAAAGAAATCGCCTCAGCCCGGCTGACCGCACGAAGCAATGCAGACACCCTGCTCACCTTTGCCAAAGACTTCCCGGATGTAAAACGCTGGACAGCGGAAACACCCAACCTCTATACCTTGGTTGTAAATACCTTGAACAAGAAAGGAGCAGTTACCGAATCTTTCGTTCAACGCTTCGGCTTCCGTAAGGTAGAAATGAAACACGGCATGCTGCATGTAAACGGAACCCCCATCCTGATAAAAGGAGTAAACCGCCACGAACACGACATGCACAAAGGACGCTCCATCTCCGTTGAAAGCATGATACAGGATATCCGCCTGATGAAACAATTCAACATCAACGCCGTTCGCTGTTGCCACTATCCGAATTATGAGGAATGGTACGAACTGTGCAACGAATACGGTATCTATCTGGTAGACGAAGCCAATCTGGAATCCCACGGGATGATGGATACGGAAGAAGGGACGCTTGCCAATATGGACGGATGGGACATTCCTTTCATGGAACGCATGGAGCGCATGGTGGAACGCGACAAAAACGTAACAGCCATCATCACCTGGAGCCTGGGTAACGAATCTGGCTACGGCAAACATTTTGAAACCATCTACCACTGGACAAAGAAACGCGATGCAAGCCGCCCGGTACAGTACGAAGGGGGAGGCGTGAAAGGCCTGTCCGATATCTATTGCCCGATGTACGGACGTATCTGGCTGCTCCGCCAATGGGCGAACCAACGGCAACAGCGTCCGCTTATCCTCTGCGAATACGCACATGCCATGGGTAACAGTGTCGGCAACCTGAACGACTATTGGGAACTTATCTACAAATACGATAACCTGCAAGGCGGCTTTATCTGGGACTGGGTAGACCAGACCTTTGCCATCAAAGACAAAAAAGGGCACGACATACAGGCGTATGGCGGCGATATGGGATTTGTAGGCATCGTAAACGACTCCAATTTCTGTGCAAACGGACTTGTAGCAGCCAACCGCTCCCTGCATCCGCATATCTGGGAAGTCAAAAAAGTGTACCAGTATATCCATTTCAAGGGCATCCCCTTCACGGCAAACCGCATCCGGGTAACCAACTATCACGATTTCATCTCCTCCGACAGCTACGATTACACCTGGGCGGTAAAAGCAGACGGAAAGACCCTGTTCGAAGGGAAACTGGATGTTCCGGTTATCGCCCCCCATCAATCGGCGGAAGTAGTTGTTCCCATGCCTGAAATCCAACCGGAAGCAGGTACGGAATACTTCCTTCATCTTTCGGCACGGACCAAACAAGACACTCCTCTGGTTCCCAAAGGGCATCTTGCCGCCTCCGAACAATGGCAATTGCCGATTCATGCACGCGCCGTATCACCTGAAAAGGCTACCGGTACCTTGACGATTGAGGAAACGCCCGAAAGCATTCACATAACAGGCAACTCCGTATCCCTGTCTTTCTCTAAAGCCAGCGGCGAGATGGACAGTTACCGCATAGGTGGAAAAGAATACCTGCAGGAAGGACTTCGCCCGAATTTCTGGCGCGGACTGACCGACAATGACGTGGCAAACGGTATGGACGAACGTTGTGGCACATGGAAATCGGCAGGAGATAAATTACAGTTGACCGATATTACCATCCAACCATCCGCAGGAAAAGAACAGGTGACCATCCGCTCCGCTTATAAAATGCCGGAACAGGATGCCCAAACCCTGATTACCTACACGGTGTATGCAGACGGTGTAGTCAAGACGGACTTTGCCTTCACTCCGGGCGAAAAGGTACTGCCGGAAATCCCCCGTGTCGGCATGCGTATGATACTGAAAGGGGAATACGACCAAATGACCTGGTTCGGTCGCGGACCGCAGGAAAACTATTGGGACCGCAAATCCGGCGCCGATATAGACCTGTATAAAGCATCTGTCTGGGAACAATACCATCCGTATGTCCGCGCACAGGAAACCGCCAACAAAACCGATGTGCGTTGGGCTGCCTTGCAGAACAAGGACGGCGAAGGGCTTCTGGTTAAAACCGCCAGCCACCCGCTGAACGTAAGTGCCTGGAATTTCCCGATGAAGGACATCGAATATATTCCGTCCATGATTCGGCATATCCACGGCGGAAGCATTGAAAAGAAAGATATGGTCTGGTTGAACATAGACAGCAAACAGATGGGTGTGGGAGGCGACAATACCTGGGGAGCACAGACGCACCCGGAATATACCATCACTCCGGAAGCCCAAAGCTACAGCTTCTACCTGATTCCGGTCGACCGGCAAACAGACCTTGTGAAACAAGCTAAACTAAGCAGATAAAATGAACAAGAAATTCTCCGTTATAACATTCACTCTACTTGCGTTGTTCGGATGGGCAGGATGCACTGTACAGCAGTCCCTGCCCGTCTACACAGCGGAAAAGTACGGGAATATCGTGGACATCCGCTACACCCCCGACACAACATCCCGTTGCCGGGGATGGTTTACCGATGCAGGTTCATGGTTCGGATTCACCCTGCCGCAGGAAAACAAATGGGTGAACGGCTTTTGCGGTCCCTTCCATCTGGATATGAACCGGAGGGAATGGCTGTCGGATGCCCTGGTTAAAGTAGGCTTTGCCGACGAAGATACGGTAGCCGCTTACACGCCGGACTCCGTTTCCTATTTCCCCGGACGGTTGTATATGGCATCGTCCTCCGGCAAAGGACGCATCGAACAGGAACTGGTATTTATCGACAAAGGGACAGCCCTGCTATCCTGCCGTTCGGACCGGGATGCCTTATTCCGGTTCTCCGGGAAAACGCTACCCGGGGGTACTACCAGCTCGGTTGATAAAAACACGCTGATACTGACACTTCCCGACGGCGAAGGCGTTGCGCTGACATTCAGCCCGGAAATGGGTATACTTTCTACGGATAACGGATACGAAACCCTATCCCTCAAACCGGGAAAGGCATCGGTCGTCATTTCCTTCTTTGAAAAAGACTCCCTATCCCTTCCCGTACTACAGAAAGCTGCCTCCATCCAGACAGACCCGGAGAAATACAAAGCAGAGACAGCCGCACGCTGGGAAGGCTACCTCACCAAAGTGCTCCGCCCGGATATGCCGGAAGCCTACAACCGGATAGCGGTAAAAGCAGTTGTTACCCTGATGGCAAACTGGAAGAGCGCACGCGGAGACTTATTCCACGACGGTGTAGTACCCAGTCATGCCGTAGGCTACTTTATGGGATTCTGGGGCTGGGATTCATGGAAACATGCCGCGGGTATCGCCCGTTTTGCCCCGGAACTTGCTAAAGACCAGGTGCGCACGATGTTCGACTACCAGACACCGGAAGGGATGATTATCGACTGTATCTACAGCGATGCCGCCGAAAACAACGCACGCGACAGCAAACCGCCGCTGGCAGCATGGGCCGTGGACGAAATCTACAAAGCGACCGGCGATAGCAGTTTCGTAAAAGAGATGTTCCCCAAGCTGCTCGCTTATTATAAATGGTGGTTCAAGTACCGCGACCATAATCAAAACGGTATCTGCGAATTCGGCTCCTGCGACGGCACGCTGGAAGCTTCCGCCTGGGAGAGCGGAATGGACAATGCCATCCGTTTCGATGACGCAGTGATGGTAAAGAACGGAGAGAATGCCTGGAGCATGAATCAGGAATCGGTAGACCTGAATGCTTTCCTTGCCTTGGAACACCGGTTGCTGACAAAACTGGCTCCGGTGGCTGGCGCTACCTTCGACGAACCGAGCCGTTCGGCGGATGTTCAAAACTATTTCTTTGTGCCGGAACGCGGATTCTTCTTCGACAAGCGGCTGGACGGCACATTTGTTTTAGAAGAGGGAACAGAAGCATGTATCCCCCTGTGGGCAGGAATAGCGACCAAGGAGCAGGCAGCCGATTGTATGAAGCTGTTTACCGATACGGCCAAATTCGCCACTTATATCCCCTTCCCCACCATTGCCGCAGACAATCCCAAGTTCATGCCGGCTGGTTACTGGCGGGGGCCTATCTGGCTGGACCAGGTTTACTTCGGTATCTCCGGTATCCGCAACTATGGATACAAGAAAGAAGCGGACACTTTCACCGAACAGGTATTCAACCGCCTGCAAGGCCTGAAAGAGGATGCACCCATCCACGAAAACTACGACACGCACAACGGCGGACGCCTGAAAGCTCCCCACTTTAGCTGGAGCTCGGCACATCTGCTGATGCTGTACGAAGAATACGGGAAATAAAACAACTTTCCCGACAGGAGGATGTGTTAAAACGTTTTTGATACTTTCTTTTAGGCACGGATTTCACGGATTTCACGGTTTATTTAATATTATATTTAAAACCGTGAAATCCGTGAAATCCGTGCCTAAAATTTTATTATTATGTAAGTAACCATAGGCTTTTACCCCCTCATTCGTTTTTCATATGAACCAAGTTCTGTGCAGACTGCGTCAAAACAGGACAAATATATAAACTAATCATCAGAGATAAACTTCCAAACTCATTGATTTTTAGAGCGTAACGCATACAATAAAGGACCCATTAGCCGAGAGTATATGATTATTAACAGCTTTCCCGGTATGATATTTTTTTAATCTATCTCCTTTTTTAACATAGTCTGCACAGAACTCACATTATTCCTTTTTGAGAACAAACATAACTACCGAATATATGAAGACGAAAACAAAACTACAGGCTCCATGTCCCTCTTACAGACCGGCACAGGCACTTGCTGCAAGCGTATATCTGCTTATTGCTGTGCTGTTTGCTTCCTGCACGACAGAAGCGGACAAAGCAGACCGTACATCTGCGGATGAAGCGGATAACGGAAACAGACGTGAGGTATTGCTTTCCTTTAAAAACAAACTCACAGTCAAGACAACCAAGGCGGAGACTAAAGCCACAACGAAGGCAGATGCTCCCATTGCTACCGAAGCGGAAAACGAAATCGCTACACTCGATGTATATGTATTCGGAGCAAAAGCGGAAGGGGATACCTATACCTTCCGCGAACGATTCTCCTATCGTCAGGACGGTTCGGCACTTCCGGCAGGAGCAAAGGAACTCAACCTTACGCCGGGCACGGACAATGCAACCACTACAGCACTTCTGGAACTTCAAAAAGGGCTGTTTGTCCGCCTTTATTGCATAGCCAACCAAATGGAACTGATTAATCCTGTAGATGGTAATCCGGTAGCGGATACCTATTTCACCCCACTTACTTACGATGTGGAAACAGGTGTCCTGACAGACGGTACTCCCACAGAAGAACAGTTCCGGAAGTTCCATACACCACTACTTACCAACGCCTCCCCTGCATTAGGCATGCCCCTTCCGATGACAGGTGCACAAACCACTCCTATAGACTTAACAGACTTCGGTTCCTCGGCACGAGTACAGGTTGGCTTTAAGCTGACACGTACAATGGCTCGCTTCGATGTAAGCAATATAGAGACTGAATCCAAATTCCATCTGGAATCCATCTCTATGGGCAATGGACGGAGGGGAGCGACCTTCTTCCCAATTAAGGTATATGGAGCTGCTACAGCAGCAGACGGGGAACTGATTTCCTATCCGGCACGTACTTTTGAAGGAGAAAAAGCAAATACAGGCTTGCAGGTATCCGCATTCTACAGTTATCCAAGCCCGTTGGAAGATAAAGGCTACCTGATTCTAAACGGTACCTATCAGGTAAACCAAACGGAGAAGAAAGAGGTGACATATCAAATCCCATTCCAGCAGCAAACCGCTGACGGAGGGCTGGTTGCCCTTGAAATTAACCCCAACCACCGGTATACCATCGGTATCACAAAAGCGGACGAATACCATCTGGACTTTACGTTGGATGTAGCCGATTGGGATGACAGTGGCAACATTGACAACTACAACCCGGAGATAAGCGGTGGCGACTATAGCCTGACCGTTATTATAGCCGACCCTTTGAAAGACAAGATTACCTATGATACTGCTGCAAATATGGTAACAACAAAAACTTTGAATGACGGCGACAACTTTATCGTAGAAGTAAATGCTTCGAGAGAGCCTGAATTAAAGAAAAGCTATGCCGGTAGCCAAGCCGCCCAGCAATACGACTGGTTGGAAGTAAGCGCCGCAACTCCCGTTACCAAATCCACGGTATCCGGCTATCAGTATACAGTATCCTTTAAGCCGGGTTACGATAAGGAGAAATACCCGCAAGCCGTCCTGCGCTTTATAGACAGTGCGAGTGGCACTGAAGCGGCGCTGTCGGTTACCACGCCTTTGAGTAAACCTGTCCTGTCATCGCCGGAAGCCGTTACGCTTCGTGCAGAGGCAAACAATGAAATCCCTGAAATCATCATTACCGGGCAATGTGCAGGCGGTTCCGAAATAAGCGGTCCCGACTGGCTGACTTATGAAACCACTGGAACGGATGAAGAAAACTTCTCCTATAAGGTGCAGCTTATCCCGTCCCTGACCGGTTTCCCGGAATCTGTCCCTGCGGAACAGACTTTGACAATAACCAATAAAGGAGCCAAAAGCATGACAGCAACAGTCAAGGTAAGTTTTACCGAGGCGGAACCTTGGATGACAGACCTTACCGGATATACCGACGATAGCGAACACGACCCTGAAAAAGGCTATCGCGTTACTCCATTGGGGAAAACCCTTACTATCTCCTATTACAGTATGTTTACCGAGCCTAAGAGATTATCATCGGAAGTCAGTTATGACCCGGTTTATTGCACCGCTGCAAATGGGGGGAACAGTTGGCTGAACGTAACCTATAGTAAATCAATCGGAGAAAACCGCCGTAAAGATACTTACACTATTCAGATAGCCCCTGCAACAGGGGATGACACCGAATATCAGCTTCATAAAGCAACGTTACAGCTTAAACAGAATAGTACCACAGTTAAATCCTATACCATCTGGCGTGGGGCTTCTTATGTGGGTTATCCGATGGGTAGTGGCAGTGCCTCTCCTTATTATACCGCTATCAAGAAAGGAGGGTACTATTGGGCTCCCGTCAATTGTGAGGCAACCCGTGTGGCTCAGGCTCATGATGGGAAGAACGGGACTGTAGCCGGAACCGGGAATATCTACCAATGGGGGCGTTACGAAGCTACAAATTATGGAAGTCCGGTAAACAATGGCACTATTAGCAACACCCGCCCCGGCAACAACACATTTTATTGTGGAAACAATAGTCTCATTAACGATTGGTTAACCAGTCCGAATAACAGTTTGTGGAACGGTAGTAGTAAAGGAGTAAACGACCCTTGCCCTCCCGGATATCGTGTACCGACTATAGATGAATTAAAATCTATCGGGAATGCAACCACTTGGGATGACAGCGGCGGTTTATTCAAAGTAAATGCGGAAAGTGGCTACCCCCAGCTTGTTTTGCCTGCTGCGGGCTATCGGAACTACTATGACGGTTCGTCCAGCGCTCAGGGTTCCAACGGCGCCTACTGGTCGTCGTCAGTGCCGTCCGGTAATACGAACGCCCATTACTTGTTCTTCTACAGTGCTACGTTCAACCAGTACACGGGCGGCAGGGCGAGCGGGTTCTCGGTTAGGTGTATCCATGAATAGGCTGGCGAACTGCCCGCCGCATCCAATTTATTTAATTCATCCGATTTATTTCTAAACAATATAGTAATAATCCGGTAGCCGGGCAATCCCCCGGCTTCCACAAAACAAATTCAGTATGGCAAATACCTTAAAAGGCTGGCTTACCGACAATGCGGTAACAGCAGACCCCAACGACAAAATCCTCGTACTCGAAAGTACAGGCAAAGCGGACATGAAGAAAATCTACGAAGAAATGCTTGCCAAAAATACCGGGTTGTCACCGGAAACGCTGTCTCATGCAACCACCCTTTTCTTCCGCACCTGTGCACAGTTGCTGATGAACGGATACACATTAAACACCGATTTGTTCCAGGCGTCCCCCCGTTTTACCGGCGTGGTGGAAAGCGGCAGGTGGAACCCCGCAAAGAACAACATTTATGTATCCTTTACCCAAGACAAGGTAATACGTGAGGAAATCGCCAAAACTTCCGTGCATATCCTTGGCGAAAAGAACGACATCATGTATATCCTCGAAGTGGAAGACCGCAAAACCGGATTGAAAGACTGCACCGCCACTGCCGGACGCAACCTCATCGTCCGCGGCGCCTCCCTCAAGGTAGCCGGGACGGATGCAGCCGTAGGCATCACCCTCCGTAACCTGAAAGATAACACGGTGGTGAAACTGGACGAAGATATGATTGCACATAACAATCCGTCCGAACTGACCCTGTTGATGCCTGCCGATACGGCAGACGGCATCTATGAACTGACCGTCAGCACCCAATACAGCAAAAACTACCTGCTGAAAGCGCCTCGCTCCGCATCCGTAAACATCACCTTCGGGCAGGTGAGCGACGGCGACAAACCCGAAGAATTATAAAATCCCGGGAAGAGCATTCCCTAACGGCAGGGAAGAGGTGTCCCAAACGGTGGGGAATGCTCTTCCCCAGCCCTTGGGAATCCCTTTCCCCAGTGCTTGTGACACCTCTTCCCGAACATCCGGGCTTTTCTTCATCCGTATTTAACGTTTTTGTTCCCCGTTTTTAATACCGATACCTGAAATTTGTTTCCTACCTTTGCCCCCATTGATAAATAAACTTTACCGGTAATATGTATAGAATACTCTTTCTTTTATCCATCCTGTCGCTCTGCTGCCTGTCGGAGACATCCGCCCAACGCCAATATGCCATCAAAGGAACCGTAACAGACGCCACAAGCGGCGAACCGGTAAGCTTTGCCAATGTAGTGATATGGAATACCACCCAAGGGGCGGTTACAGACTCCGTCGGAAACTTTACCATCGAAGGGGTGTCGCCCGGAAGCTACCGCCTCCATGCCTCTTTTATCGGCTACAAACCGGTGGTGACTGCCGAGTTCCAGCTCGCTAACAAAGATTTATTTATGCCTATCGAAATGGAAGCGGCAAGCGAAAGCCTGCAAGAAGTGAATATCGTAGCCACCCCTTTCCGCAAAACAGCGGAAAGCCCCCTCGGCCTGCGTGTGATAGGATTCAAGGAGATTGAAAAGAGTGCCGGAGGAAACCGGGATATATCCAGAGTCGTACAGACATTCCCCGGAGTGGCTTCCACCGCCGCATTCCGCAACGACCTGATGGTAAGAGGAGGCGGCCCTTCCGAAAACCGCTTCTTTCTGGATGGGGTGGAGATTCCGAATATCAACCACTTTTCCACACAGGGGGCTTCGGGCGGACCGGTGGGCATCATCAACCCCGACTTTATCCGGGAGGTGAATTTCTATTCAGCCGCCTATCCTGCCGCAAGGGGGAATGCGCTGAGTTCCGTACTCGATTTCAAACTGAAAGACGGGAATAAGGAGAAATTCTCGGTACGGGGCGTTGTAGGCGCTTCCGATGTGGGAGTTTCCGCCAACGGCCCGATTGGCAAGAAAACGACTTACCAGGTATCTGTCCGCCACTCGTACCTGCAACTTTTATTCAATATGATCGGATTGCCGTTCCTGCCGACATTTACGGATGCACAGTTCAAGATAAAACATAGCTTCGACCGCAAAAACGAACTGACCGTCCTCGGATTGGGCGCCATCGATAACATGAAACTCAATACGGGCATGGAGGATATGAGCGAGAAGAACCAATATATCCTTGCCTATCTTCCGGTTGTAAAACAGAAGACCTATACGCTGGGTGCGGTCTATAAGCACTATTCTGGCAAGAATATCTATTCGCTTATCGCAAGCCGCAGCCAGTTGAACAACCGGAACATCAAATACCGCGACAACGACGAGAGCAGCGAAGAGAACCTGACGCTGAATTACCGCTCGGACGAGATAGAAAACAAGCTACGCAGCGAGAATACCTTCCGCTTTCCTTTCATCCAGTTGAATGTGGGAGGGAACATCGAATATGCGGAATACAAGAACCGGACGTTTCAAAAGGAATTTACCACCGTTCCGAAAGAAATCACCTACCAGACAGACCTCGGGCTTTGGAAATGGGGGCTGTATGCCACCGCCATTTACGAGAGCTACAACGAACGTTTTACCGCCTCGCTCGGTGTGCGGACGGATGCAAACAACTATTCGTCGGATATGAATAATTTGCTGGACCAGCTTTCGCCGCGCCTGTCCCTCTCCTACCGTATCTGGGATAATATCTATGTGAACGGGAATGTCGGCAGGTTTTACGAACTGCCTCCTTACACGACGCTGGGATTCAAAGACGGGCAAGGCAATTACGTGAACAAGGCGAACGGACTGAGCTATATCCGCAGCGACCAGGCGGGACTGGGCTTGGAATACCGCCCTTCTTCGTATCTGAAATTCACTGCCGAGGGATTCTATAAACATTACGACAACTATCCGATGTCGCTTATCGACAGTATTCCCCTGGCTTCGAAGGGTACGGATTACGGGGTGCTGGGCAACGAGGCGGTAACCTCTACGGCTACGGGAAGAGCCTACGGGGTGGAACTGATGGGACGCTGGTATAATTACAAAGGGCTGACTTTTATCGCTTCCTATACCTATGTCCGGAGTGAATTCAAAGATGGCCGGAACAGCGGGAAGTATATTCCCTCGGCATGGGACAACCGCCACCTGTTTACTTTCAGCGGTACGTATGCACTGCCGAAGCATTGGGATGTCGGTGCCAAGTTCCGCATAGTAGGTGGTGCGCCCTATACGCCTTATGATGTGGAGAAAAGCAGCTATGTGGAAGCCTGGGATGCCAACGGCAGCCTGTATTATGACTACAGCCGCTTCAACAGCGAACGCCTGAAACCGTTCAGCCAGTTGGATATCCGTGTCGACAAAACATTCTACTTCAAAAAGGTCATGCTGGGACTTTATATCGATATCCAAAACGTACTGAACACCAAATACAGGGAACAGGATGTCTATATAAAAACCGGCAGAATCCTCAACCCCGACGCCCCCAAAAACCAACAACGCTATGAACTAAAGCCGGTAGAACGGGAAACCGGGGTTTTACTGCCGAGTATTGGGATTATAATTGAAATTTAAGGGAGAACTATTTCACAAAGCCTACCTTTGGTCGTGGCTTATCCTGTATTCTCTTCTCTGCTTGCAATTCCGCCAATGTCTGGTTAATCAACTCAAGTTGTATACGGGTATCGTCGTTGATGTCATTGTAATCGGCAAAGACTTCTTCAATGTACTCCTTGAGTTCTTTTATCTGGTCTTCCAATTGTCCCACCCTGTCCACCGGAGGATTCAATATGAATTGTCTGGCAGCAATAAACGCACGGATGATTTGTATATTTATTTCTATAGCTATGTCACTATTTAAAACAGAGGAAAGCTGAGCAACTCCATGTTCTGTAAAGGCAAAGGGCATGTAACGGGTACCACCCCGTTTGTTTGAGGTCGCAAATTGCGACCTCAAACAATCATACTCTTCTTTTGAAAGTTCAAACATGAAATCGGATGGAAAACGCCTTATATTACGCTTTACAGTCTCCTTGAGACGTTTTGTTTCCGTTCCGTACATCTCTGCCAAATCAAAGTCAAGCATGACCTTTTGGCCTCGTAGCTCGTAAATCTTACTTTGTATCAATTGTAGCTGCTCCATACTCATTCTATTTTATGATAAAGCCTTTACTACTTCACTACAATATGTGTACAAGTAATACAGGTCTTGGTTATATCTAAATTACATCAATATTCTTAACGCTATCAAATAGGTTAAGATTACTTCACAAAGCCAATCTTTGGTCGTGACATATTCAGTATCTTATTCTTGTTCTGCAATTCTGCCAACGTTTCATTGATTAACTCCAACTGCATACGGGTATCATCATTGATGTCGTTGTAGTCGGCAAAAACTTCATCCATATATTCTTTCAGCTCTTTTATTTGACCTTCCAATTCTCCTACCCTGTCAACCGGAGGATTCAATACCAGATCCCGCATGGCTACAAATGCCCGCATGATCCCTCTATTTATTTCTATTGCTGTCTTTGAATTGAGGACGCTACTAAGCATGGCAACCCCAAGTTCGGTAAACGCGAAAGGAGCATATTTGATATTATAACCCCTACTTTTGTTCAAGGCCGCAAATTGCGTCCTTGATAGCTCGGATACCTCGTCTTTCGTTAGTTGAAACATAAAATCGTCTCCGTCAAACCTTTCTATATTACGCCTTACAGCCTCCTTGAGACGTTTTGTTTCCGTTCCGTACATCTCTGCCAAATCAAAGTCAAGCATGACCTTTTGGCCTCGTAGCTCGTAAATCTTACTTTGTATCAATTGTAGCTGCTCCATACTCATTCTATTTTATGATAAAGCCTTTACTACTTCACTACAATATGTGTACAAGTAATGCAGGTCTTGGTTATATCTAATTACATTAAGAATCTTAGCACTATCAAGCAATCGGGCTAAGAATAAAAAAAGAGGTTAGATTTAACTTCTAACCTCTTCAAGATAGTCGGGATGACAGGATTTGAACCTGCGACCACACGCCCCCCAGACGCGTACTCTACCGGGCTGAGCTACATCCCGAAATGCGGTTGCAAAAGTATAGATTAATTTTAAAATAGCAAACAATTCCATTGATTTTATTAAAATACTAAAGGTTCTTATTACAAAAAACAAGCAAACAGACTTGAGAAATAAACATTTCATCGGAAAAAGCCTTTGTTTTCAATAAACTATAGAATATTTTACCAGTTTTTAAAAGATTGTGTCTTTTATACCAAATGTTAATTAATTAACTTTGTCACTTCTTAAATCAATTTAGTACCAATAAACTCTCCAAGTATTTTTTAAATTATGGAAAACATAGAAACAGGTTTATTATTGATGGCAGTCGGGATGACTACGGTCTTCGCTATCCTGCTTATCGTTATTTATTTAGGAAAAGGGTTGATCGCCTTAGTTAACAAATATGCTCCGGAAGAAGTAACAAACAAAATAATGACATCCGGTTCACAGGCCACTAAAAGTAATACATTGTCCGGTCAGGAAACTGCAGCTATTGTCTCTGCTGTCAGTTTAGCCACCCGGGGATTGGGAAAAGTTATTAAAATAGAAAAGATATAATACTAGTTTATTACCTATTATCATGAAAAGAGAAATCAAATTCAGTTTGGTCTTTCGCGACATGTGGCAATCTGCCGGAAAATATGTACCGAGAGTCGACCAACTTACTAGCGTTGCCCCTGCCATTATAGAAATGGGATGTTTCGCTCGCGTAGAAACCAATGGCGGAGGCTTTGAACAAGTCAATTTATTATTTGGAGAGAATCCTAATAAATCTGTCCGCGAATGGACAAAACCGTTTCACGAAGCCGGCATACAAACACATATGCTGGACCGCGCCCTAAACGGATTACGCATGAGCCCGGTTCCGGCTGACGTGCGTCAATTGTTTTACAAAGTAAAGAAAGCACAAGGGACGGATATCGCTCGTACTTTCTGCGGATTGAATGATATCCGTAACATTGCCCCATCTATCGAATACGCCAAAGCGGCAGGTATGATTTCACAATGCAGTTTGTGTATCACACATTCTTCGGTACATACGGTAGAATATTATACCAAGATGGCTTACGAGTTGATTAAACTGGGAGCAGATGAAATCTGTATCAAGGATATGGCAGGCATCGGACGCCCACATACACTGGGACAAATCGTAGCCAACATCAAAAAAGAATATCCGGAAATTCCTATCCAGTATCACAGCCATGCTGGTCCGGGCTTTAATGTAGCCTCTATACTGGAAGTTTGCAAAGCGGGCTGCGATTACATCGATGTAGGCATGGAACCGCTGTCGTGGGGTACTGGACATGCTGATTTATTGACAGTACAAGCCATGCTGAAAGACGCCGGATTCCAAGTTCCGGAAATCAACATGAATGCTTATATGAAAGTCCGTTCTATGATACAGGAGTTTATGGATGACTTCTTGGGATTGTATATCAGCCCGAAGAATCGCTTGATGAACTCTCTGTTAATCGGGCCGGGACTGCCCGGTGGCATGATGGGCAGTTTGATGGCAGACCTGGATAAAAATCTGGAGTCCATCAATAAGAACCATATCAAAAACAAACGTCCGGTTATCTCACAGGATGAATTATTAATCAAACTGTTTGATGAAGTTGCTTATGTTTGGCCACGCGTAGGCTATCCTCCATTAGTAACACCATTCAGCCAGTATGTTAAGAACCTGGCATTGATGAATGTCATGCAAATGGAGAAAGGGAAAGAACGCTGGAGCATGATTGCCGATGACATTTGGGATATGCTGTTGGGCAAAGCCGGCCGCCTGCCTGGACCATTGGCTCCCGAATTGATAGAGAAAGCAAAAGTCGAAGGACATAAGTTCTTCGAAGGCAATCCGCAAGACAACTATCCGAATGCGTTAGACAAATACCGCAAACTGATGAACGAAAAGCAATGGGAAGTGGGTGAAGACGAAGAAGAATTATTTGAATACGCCATGCACCCGGCTCAATACGAGGCTTATCGTTCCGGCAAAGCAAAAGTGGAATTTAAAGCGGATGTCGCCAAACGCAAAGCAGAGAAAGAAAAGGCAGCCAACCCAGCCCCTGTAGTACCGGCTTCCGTATCACCATTGCCTACTACTCCGCAAGTAATGACCGTGGATGTAAACGGACAAGCATACCGGGTAACTGTTGCTTTCGGCGAAAGCAACACAACTGCTCCAAACGCCCCTGCAGCTTCAACTCCCGTAGCTCCGGCTGCTCCGGCACAAGGCGAAGGGAAAGAAATATTGTCACCCTTGGAAGGTAAATTCTTCCTGGTAAAGAATGCTTCCGAAACACCAGTCCAAGTGGGAGACACAGTAAAAGAAGGAGACGTATTATGCTATGTGGAGGCCATGAAAACCTACAATGCTGTACGTGCCGAATTCGGCGGAACAATTACAGCAATCGGTTTTGGTTCCGGTGATGCTGTTTCTGAAGATGATGTATTAATGACAATCCGATAATGAACGAGATATTCCATAATTTATACCAGATGACTGCGTTCAGCAATATCATTGCTGAACCGCAGTTCCTGATCATGTATGCCATCGCCTTCATATTACTCTACCTAGGAATCAAGAAACAATATGAACCTTTGCTGTTAGTACCTATCGCATTCGGTGTATTATTGGCAAACTTCCCGGGTGGCGATATGGGCGTTATACAGGCAGACGAGAACGGAATGATCAACGTACACGGAGTAATGAAAAACATCTGGGAAATGCCTTTACATGACATTGCACATGAATTGGGATTGATGAACTTCATCTACTATATGTTGATTAAAACGGGTTTCCTGCCTCCTATTATCTTTATGGGTGTAGGAGCGTTAACAGACTTCGGCCCGATGCTGCGTAACCTGCGTCTTTCTATCTTCGGAGCAGCTGCACAACTTGGTATTTTCACCGTATTATTAGTAGCTATCCTGATGGGATTTACCCCTAAAGAAGCAGCTTCTTTAGGGATTATCGGAGGGGCAGACGGACCGACGGCGATTTTCACAACCATTAAACTGGCTCCTCATTTGCTGGGTCCTATCGCAATCGCCGCCTATTCGTACATGGCATTGGTTCCGGTCATCATTCCTTTGGTGGTTAAACTATTGTGCAGCCGGAAAGAGCTATCGATAAATATGAAGGAACAGGAAAAGAAATATCCTTCAACCACAGAAATAAAGAATCTGCGTGTCTTGAAAATTATTTTCCCTATTGTGGTTACAACAGTTGTTGCTTTATTTGTCCCCAGTGCAGTACCTCTGATCGGCATGTTGATGTTCGGTAACCTGGTAAAAGAAATCGGGACCAATACATTCCGTCTGTTTGACGCTGCTTCGAACAGCATTATGAATGCTGCGACTATTTTCTTAGGGTTATCCGTTGGAGCCACTATGACATCCGAGGCTTTCTTGAACCTGACAACCATAGGAATCGTAATCGGTGGTTTTCTGGCATTTGCATTATCTATTGCCGGAGGTATTTTCTTCGTTAAGTTTGCAAATTTATTTACCAAGAAGAAAATAAACCCGCTGATTGGTGCTACCGGATTAAGTGCTGTCCCAATGGCATCCCGTGTAGCTAATGAGATTGCCTTGCAATATGACCCGAAGAACCATGTATTACAATATTGCATGGCCAGCAATATATCCGGAGTTATCGGTTCTGCGGTGGCAGCAGGTGTCTTAATTTCTTTCTTAGGATAAAGAAGTACATCCCCATATCGTTTGATTATAGGGACAAATCATCAGAAAAGCCTTTTATGTCGACTTATGCAGTTCACATAAAAGGCTTTATTTTGTAGAATAAACATTCGCAAGAATAAGATAGAAACATAAGGCTTTTTATCCTCCGAAGCTCTCCCGGTAAAAATCTAATGCTTCGAGGATTGTTTCTTTGCTCACTTGTTGGTTAATACGAACTTCTCCCACTGAAGCAAGCAGAGTAAAATTGATGATACCGGCTTCATTCTTCTTATCATGTGTCATCAGTTCATAAAGCGTATCGTAATCCTTACAATCGAATGTAAAGGCCGGATAGTATTCCTTGATATAATAAACCACCTGGCTCAGTTTGTCCATTGGGAAACTGCACAGTTTATGCGACAGATATAATTCGCTGATAATACCGGCAGCTACCGCATGGCCATGTAGCAACGGGCAGTTCTTCTTAAATGAAAGACTTTCATAAGCATGACCGATTGTATGACCAAAGTTCAATGCCTTACGGATACCATGTTCCTTCGGATCTTCTTCCACAATCCGTTCTTTTACTGCAACTGACTGTGCCACCATTTTATTCAGAAATTCATAATCGAACTGTGCATCCAAATCAAACAACAGCACAGAGGCATAAATGTCCATCGAGCTAATCAACGCATGTTTAATCATTTCGGCATAACCGGACAACAGATTATCCCGATCTAATGTGCGCAGGAACTCACAATCGATAAATACACATTCGGGAGGATAGAAAGAGCCGATTTCATTCTTCAATCCGTTAAAATTAATTCCGGTCTTCCCTCCTACGGCTGCATCAACCGAAGCCATTAGCGTGGTCGGAATATTAACTGTTTTCAAGCCACGTTTAAACGTAGCGCCGGCAAAGCCGCCCATATCCGTTATCATTCCTCCGCCCAGATTTACCAGGAGGGAGTTACGGGAAGCTCCTTCGTTAGAAAGACGGGACCAGATGTGCACCACCTGTTCCAAGCCCTTATGGGTATCTCCGGCTTCAACTGTGATAACCGGTGCATTTTGGAATGCCGGAATGTCTTTAACCAGAGGATAACACTTTTCCCGGGTATTTGTATCGGTAAGAATAAACAGTTTATCGTAATTCAATGCAGAAAGGAATTCCTGTAAATCAGTTTTCAACTCCTTACTAATCACAACTTTTTGAGCAGCCATATACTTTATTATTTTACTTCTTGAATGACAAAGGTATTATTTGTAATCCGATTATCAAAGGACTTTCCCATTACAAAAGGATAGCGGCTGATGGTATTACTCTTCATAAAGGAAGCAAATACCACCAGCCGCTATAGATAAATCTTTTTATTTCCTAATTTATTTAGACTTGTTCAATACATTGTATCCGGAAACAGTTACATTCGGCTTATTACCTCTCGTATCTTCGTCTTTCCAATGGATATCAATTTCTTTCTTTTCACCCGGAAGCAATGAGAAATAGTTATCGGTATAGAACACCGGCAGGAACTGCAAACCATCTTTCTCGCCTACTACATTTATGCGAACCATTAAAGCCGGAGTAGATGTCGGATTTTCCAGAGTTGCCTTCGCACGCCAGGTACCGTCAGCTTCTTTATTGACAACAATATCAGTGCTTAAATTTACCTTCGGAAGTTCACGTAATGCCTGATAATTATTTTCTTCCAAACTTCTGTGATAGAAGTTATCGGAAACCACCTTGCCATTTTCCGTCAATACCATTTTGATGAAATGGACTTTCGACAGGTTTTCCGGAAATTCCAACTTGATACATTTATTGGTTGTATCCTCATTGCTATCAATCTTCACCTCTTTTTCCCAGGCAACAGAAGCATCCATATTCAATATCTGGACTTTGGCGGTCAGGTCTTTACGAGAACCGGCACTGTAGTTCACGACTTCTACCTCATCGGTTGCCGGATTCCATTGGATATGCAATGGCTCGGATGCTTTCTTGATTGCAAAGTAAGCGGCTGTAGGTTCAAAGTAGTAGTCGTAGGTCTGCCATACCATAGAAGGCCAGCAAGGATGGCTCATCCACATCAGCAATCCTTTACGGTTCTTACTTCTGGACTCGAACAAACTACGGTGACCGTCATAATTTACCCACTGTGCCAGTTCAGCAAATTCTTTGGCACTCTGCGGTTCTCCGTATCCTTTTGCTATAATCTCATTAAAAGAAGTACATCCCTGTGCACCTTCACGTGTATAATCGTGCATTCCCCATTCGTTATCCTGCGGCCAGATTCCTTTCGGCGAGAAAGTACGAAGCATACTTTCATAAGTCATTACGTTTGGCATACCTCGTTCACTATGGAACTTGTCATTACCGGTTTCCAATGTGAAATATTCTTTTGCAGGAAGCATACGGTAAGGACCGTGTCCGCTTACTACATCATCTGCCGAACTGGAAATATAATGGATACCCGGATGGTCTTCTTTTACAATCCGGCGCAGTGCCTTGTCAATCTGTTCAGGAGGGAAGCCTTCATTACGTCCGCAATACAGGCCGATGGAAGCATGGCTACGGATTCGTTTCACATAATCTTCCGCATTATCAATAAACATTTCCGGATAATAAGGATCGGGTCCGTCGGCAGGATTTGCCAACCAGAAGTCTTGCCAAACCATAATACCATGACGGTCGCAGGCATCATACAATTCCTCATCACCTATCATACCAACCCAGTTGCGCAACATGGTAAAGTTCATATCTGCATGGTAAGCTACGGCAATATCATATTCACGTCCGCGATAATTCAGATTCGATTCGCTAAATCCCCAGTTACCACCGCGGCCGATAAAACGGCGCCCATTGATAAAGAGACTCAGAATATGGTTATCTTCGTTGAATGTCATCTGACGGATGCCGACTTTAAAGTCTTTAGAGTCAGAAACCTTATCATCAATCTTGAAAGTGAAGTTCGCATCGTACAAGTTCGGTTCTCCATAACCTTTAGGCCACCACAGACGCGGATTCTGTACATTCAACTGGGCAAAATCCTTTGCATCGAAAACAACGGTTTTCTCTTCTCCCGCAGCCAGTTCAACCGGTTGCTGGAAAGTAATATCACCAATCTTGCCTTCCAAAATTCCTTTTACAGCATTGGCATCGTGATTCTTTACTATCACTTCTGCGGTCAGTTTGGCGGAAGTCGTATCCGGCAATGGCAGTACGGACTGGACAAGCGGGTCTGCTACCGTTACTTTACCCGTTGTCGTTAAAGAAACATCATTCCATATACCAATATTACGTCCGCGTACAGTCGGAATCCAGTCCCAGCCAATCGTTGCATGGAAAGTAGGATTATCAGCCCCCAAAATGCCCCCGTTGAAGTCCGTACTCTGTCTGTTCTTTTCTTTGATAGCACCGATATGGGAGTTTTTGATAATCTCTACGGCTATAACATTCTTACCCGGAACAACCACATCCGTGACATCAAATTGACCACGTTTAAACGCACCTTCGATACGACCGACCTGTTTTCCGTTTACATAAACGTTCGCTTTCCAGTTGATACCGTCGAAATTCAGGAACAAACGATCCTGCTTAAATCCTTCCGGCACTTCAAATTCATCACGATACCAGAAATTGGAATTGAAGAAAGATTCGGATACATGCAACTGATTATCGGCATAATCGGGATTAGCAATAGCCCCTATATTCTTATAGCTGCTTAATACAGTTCCCGGAACAGTTGCTACAATCCAGTTTTCAGGATTAAAACCTGTAGTCGATATTTCCGTACCTGTAGCAGCAACCTCTGAAGCACGTTGAAGCTTCCAGTTACCTCCGGACAAATAGATTTTATCTTTTGATGCAGCAGGCATCGCAACAGGCTGAGGAAGCAAGCCTCCTTTACCCATGACTTCTATTTCGCTCAGGATATAGTTCTTGCCATTACCCGGTTCTTGCATCAGAAGACGCACATAACGTGCCTGTTTTTTCCCATTCAGAGAAATTTCATCTTTCAGTTCATCTCCGCCAGGTAATTCAGCCACGTCGGTCCACTGCAGGGCATCATCAGACACCTGTATTTTACCTTTTACGGCTTTATTTACCCAGTGTAAGATCACTTTATCAAATTCTGAGCGACTGCCTAAATCCACATACAACCACTCTTCGCCAGGTGTGGCACTCATCCATACACTGTTGAAGAACTGGGAGGGTTTCATTTCCACCAGTCCGCCTTTATTATAGAAATTTGCCTCTGTAAACACCCAATCGTGCGCACCTGCCATTTTCAACAGGACGCGATAATCGGAATAAGCGGTTCCTTTTTTGAACGGTATTGTTTCATCCAACTTACGAACCGGCATGGATACTTGTTCTGTTTGTTTATTGGGGTCGGTCACCGGGACACGATAAGACAAAGCTTTGCCCGGCAGTCCGCTACCACTCAGTTTTCCTATTTCCTCCCAGTTCTTTCCATCATTGGAACCCTGGCAAATAATTTCGTAGCCTCCTTTTGCCACCTTATCATCATAGATAAGCGTTCCGACCAACGACAGTTTATCGGCAGATTCGCTATAATTATTCAGTGTAAACTGAAAATAAGTATCGGCTCCTGAAAATGTATTTCTTGAATAAGGACCTTCATCTATCATCCACTCACGTTCGCGTCTGGGAGCGGCGCCTTCGGGAGTTAAAAGATCCAAATACTGCGGTTGCTTATCAGTTACAATACCATCTGTCACCAACTGGGCAGTCAGATTATAATCGTGACTGGACGAACCGAATGCAGAACGCAAAAGGGCGATATTCCGGTAATTTTCTTTGTCCGGAGCCAGGGATGGCGAAAAATCCTCTTTGGGATTTCCGGGATATTGACCAATACCGCGCGTATAATAATCCGAACGTTCAAACGATTCGGCTGTTGTACCCGTTCCACTACATCCTCCTAAAAGGGATATGGCAGCTATCGCTCCACAAAAGGTGAACAAACGAGTAACTCTTTGCTGTTTTTTGCCTAATTTCATATTATATGAGCTATATAAGTTTCGACAAATGTACATTAAAAACTCTGTTTTTTAGGAATGTATAAATAAAAAAAGGCTAAGCTGAACGTTCAACTTAGCCTTTCATATTAAATTCCGTCTACTTTTTATCTTATTTCAAGCCGGCATTTTCCAATATAAGCTCGATTGCCTGTAACAAACCGCCAGGATTCTTGCCTCCTGCCGTGGCAAAATGAGGCTGTCCGCCGCCGCCGCCCTGAATTAACTTGGAAGCATCTTTTACCAGTTTACCGGCATTCATACCTTCAGCGACCAACGGTTCGCTTAGCATAACCATCAATGCACATTTCTCACCGTCACGGATACCGGCAACAAAGAAGACCTTTTCGTCGGTAGCACTCTCACCTTTAATCTGGAAAGCAAGGTCTTTAATAGCATCCGTATTCGCTTCACCACGGAATACAATCAGTTTTACGCCATTACGTTCTTCAGCCTTAGCAATCAGTTCTTTCTTCAACAACTGGACTTTTTCCTTTACATAATCGCCAACCTGTTTCTTCAATTCGGCATTTTCTTCAATAGCTTTCTTGATGGTTTGCGACAGGTTCGGCACATTATTGAACATCGCACGCAATTCACGAAGAGCATCCTGTAATTTATAGGTATAGTCTTCTGCACCTTCGGCCGTAACGGCTTCAATACGACGAACACCGGCAGCAATAGAGCTTTCGCCGATTACGCGCAATGAACCAATCATTCCTGTTGCCGGAATATGCGTACCACCACACAATTCAATAGAACTACCGTATTTTACCACACGGACCTCATCGCCATACTTTTCGCCGAACAAAGCCATCGCGCCTAATTCTTTTGCTTTAGCTATCGGCATATTACGATGTTCTTCCAACGGATAGTCAGCACGGATTTTTTCGCTGACCAGCATTTCCACTTTACGGATTTCTTCATCCGTCACTTTCTGGAAATGAGAGAAGTCGAAACGCAAAGTATCCGGAGATACATAAGAACCTTTCTGTTCAACGTGTGTACCCAAGACCTCGCGCAAAGCTTCGTGCAACAAGTGGGTTGCTGAGTGATTACATTCGCACTGGATACGTTTTTTCTTATTTATCTTCGCTGTAAATGTAGCAGTTACATCTTTAGGCAATTTAGCCACCAGATGAACCGGCAGGTTATTTTCGCGTTTCGTATCGATTACGTCAATCTTTTCATCGTCAGCTATCAACCAACCGGTATCGCCTACCTGACCACCCATTTCCGCATAAAAAGGAGTCTGGTCCAAAACGATCTGATACAGTTCCTTATTCTTTTGCTTAATCTGGCGATAACGAAGAATTTCCGCATCACATTCAAACAAATCATAACCTACGAATTTGCATTCGCCTTCTTTCAGGATGACCCAGTCGCCTGTTTCGATGGCAGCAGCATTACGCGCACGCTCTTTCTGTTTCTGCATTTCCACATTGAACTCTTCGATATTGACTTCCATGCCATTTTCACGAAGGATCAATTCGGTAAGGTCTAACGGGAATCCGTATGTATCATATAATGTAAAGGCATCCACACCGCTGATAACGGTTTTTCCGGCAGCCTTTGTCTCTTCCATTTTCTTATCCAGCAAACGGATACCTGTTTCCAGTGTACGCAGGAACGATTCTTCTTCTTCCTTGATAACCTTTTCAATCAAAGTCTTTTGAGCAATCAACTCTGGATAAGCATCACCCATTGTCTCAATCAGGACAGGAAGCAGTTTGTACATAAAAGCTTCTCTGCGATCCAGGAATGTATAACCGTAACGAACGGCACGACGCAAAATACGACGGATTACATAACCGGCTTTTGCGTTGGAAGGTAACTGGCCATCGGTGATAGCAAAAGCAATCGTACGGATATGGTCGGCTATTACACGCATAGCCACATCCTGCTGCTTTTCTTTTCCGTATTCGGTTCCTGCCATTCCGGCTATCACCTTGATAATCGGCTGAAATACATCCGTATCATAATTGGATATCTTACCCTGCAATGCCATACACAAACGTTCGAAACCCATACCGGTATCGATAACCTTTGCAGGAAGCGGTTCCAGAGAGCCATCAGCCTTACGGTTATATTGCATGAATACCAGATTCCAGATTTCAATTACCTGGGGATGATCTTTATTTACCATCTCCTGTCCGGGAACAGCCGCCCGTTCTTTTTCAGAACGAAGGTCAATATGGATTTCAGAACAAGGACCGCAAGGACCTGTATCCCCCATTTCCCAGAAGTTATCGTGTTTGTTTCCGTTAATTATATGATCCTTCGGCAAAAATTGTTCCCAATAACCGGCAGCCTCGTCATCACGGGAAAGACCTTCTGCAGGACTTCCTTCAAAAACAGTAGCATACAGACGGTCTGGATTCAACTTCAACACCTCCACCAGATATTCCCATGCCCATTCGATAGCTTCTTTCTTGAAATAATCACCGAAAGACCAGTTTCCGAGCATTTCAAACATGGTATGATGATACGTATCATGTCCTACTTCCTCCAAGTCATTATGCTTACCGCTCACACGAAGACATTTCTGTGAATCCGCGACGCGGGGATATTTACGGGGTACGTTCCCCAGGATTATATCTTTAAACTGGTTCATACCTGCATTGGTAAACATCAATGTAGGGTCACCCTTCACAACCATCGGAGCAGAAGGCACAATCTGGTGCTGCCTGGATGCGAAAAAGTCTTTAAATGATTCGCGGATTTCTTTTGCTGTCAACATAATCTATTTCTATATAGTCTTAATATTCTGAAAAACAATTTGCAAAAGTACAGCAAATTATTATTTTTGCACATATCCAAGCAAGAAAATATTCAATGAAACTATTCAAAAGCCGTAAAACATACTACTTATATAATCCGAACACACTTAGCTATGAGCGCGTTTATCCTTCTGCCAAAGATCGCTTCTTCGGGGTTCTCCGCCATCTGAGTATCGGTATTATTATTGGAGTCGGGGCTTTCTTCCTTCTATCCAAAACCTTTGACTCGCCGGTAGAGTCTTTATTGAAGAAGGAGAATAAATTACTGCAAACCCAATATGAAGTACTTTCTCTTCGTCTGACCAATGCCATGGAAGTTCTGGACGACATCCAACAGCGCGATGAGAATTTGTACCGTGCTATTTTCCAGGCGGAATCTATCCCTGAATCGGTTAGAAAGTCAGGGTTCGGAGGGTCTAACCGGTATGAACACCTGATGAGCCTTTCCAACGCAGACCTGGTAGTTGCCACCACAAAGAAAATGGATATGCTGAGTAAACAGCTCTATATAGAATCCAACTCACTGGATGAACTTATCTCCTTGGGAAAAAGCCAGGAAGAACGCAGCAAATGTATTCCTGCCATCCAGCCTATTTCCAACAAAGACCTGAAACGAACGGCATCCGGTTATGGCGTACGTATCGACCCGATTTACCGTACCCCGCGCTTTCACTCGGGTATGGACTTCTCGGCCAAAGTCGGTACGGAAATCTATGCAACAGGCGACGGCGTAGTTACCTTTGCCGCATGGAAACAAGGTTATGGAAACTGTCTGGTAATCAATCATGGTTACGGCTACGAAACCCTATACGGACATATGAGTAAATTCAAAGCACGTGTCGGACAAAAAGTGAAACGTGGTGAAGTAATCGGTGAAGTAGGAAATACAGGAAAATCCACCGGTCCCCATTTACATTATGAAGTAATCGTACGCGGAAAACATGACAATCCGTCCAAATATTATTATATGGACCTTACTCCGGAAGAATACGACCGTATGATTCAGATTGCGGATAACCACGGTCAGGTTATGGATTAAACAACTCAGCCATGGCATTGAATAAAGATAAAAACCTAAAGCTCTATTTTTCTATCAGCGAAGTAGCGCAGATGTTCGACATCAACGAATCGACCCTGCGTTTTTGGGAGAAGGAATTCGACATTATATGCCCGCGTAAAACGGCAAAGGGAACCCGTTTCTATAAACAGGAAGATATCGACGCCGTCCGTTTGATATTCCATCTGGTTAAGGAACGCGGCATGACATTGGCCGGTGCCCGCCAGAAACTGAAGGATAACAAGGAAACCACCATCCGCCAGGAAGAAATTGTCAATAAATTAAAGCAAATCAAAGAAGAGCTGATATCCCTGAGAGATGCTTTCGATATGCTCGACCCGGCAAAGTAATAAAACCTCATAATTAAAAACGGAAGTAAACAATTGGCAAGTTACGGGAGAAAACCGTACCTTCGCACCTAATTAATAAAACGATAAACATGGAAATTACGGGAAGAATTATTGCAGTATTGCCTGTCCAGGGAGGTACGAGCAAAAACGGAAACGAGTGGAAAAAACAAGAGTACGTACTCGAAACACATGACCAATACCCTAAGAAAGTATGCTTCCAGATATTCGGTGCCGACCGGATAGACCAGGCAGCCATACAACCCGGAGAGGAACTTACTGTATATTTTGATATAGACAGCCGCGAATATCAGGGACGTTGGTTTACTAACATCAGTGCATGGAAAGTAGAGCGCCCGATGGCAGATGCTCCCCAATCAGCACCGGGTGCTGTAACCCCGGAAAACTTTGCTCCGGCATCAGCACCGACGGCACAGGCTGCTCCTGATTTCGGACCTGCCAATCCGATTGACGACCTGCCATTCTAATGGCTTTTAAATAGAATAGGCTGCTAAGGGTTTATGTTTATCTCCTTAGCAGCCTATTTTATGTTTGCGATTTATCTATTAGTCAGCAACACGTCCGACCGACTTAATATTCTTTATCTTGGACAAAGCGACACACATCTGTTGGATATCTTCCACATCATGTACCTTCATCTTAATCTTTCCTTCGAAGAAACTATCTTTTGCATCGATTTGCAGGCGCTGTATGTTTACATTAAAGTCTGTGATAGTCTTTGTTATGGCATTCAAAACACCGATAGAATCAAGACCTTTCACCTCAAGCGTCGCTTCAAAAGAAGCATTCTTATGACTACTCCACTCGGTATTCAGGATACGTTCGCCAAAACTGCTTTTCAGACGCATAGCGATAGGGCAAGAACGTTTATGGACTACCACATTACCGTCATCATTGATAAACCCGAGTGCATCATCACCGGGAATCGGTTTACAACAATCCGCAATTACGTAATTACGTTCAAAAACCTCTTCACGCAAGATATAAGGCTTAGACTTATCATATTTAATTTTTTCCTTCTTTTCCGGTTCTTCTGTTTCTTCCGGTTTCTTGGAGCTCTTCGTACCTACTCCCAATGCCTGTTTTACATACTTAAACAATACATTATCGGTTTTCTCTTTCAGCAGTTTCTTTATATTTTCGGGCAGAACAACATCACCCTTCTCTACTGCATAGAAAAACTCTTCGCGTTTGGAGAAACCAAAATAAACGGACAGTTTATCCAGATTAGCCATAGAAGGTTCCATTTCCGAACGCTTGAAAGCAGCTATAACTTTAACTTCCCCTTCCTTAGCGGCTTCTTTCCTGTTTCTTTTCAGGACAGAATCAATTTTTGCACGCGCTTTGGCTGTCGTAACAAAGTTGAGCCATTCCGGCTGAGGCTCCTGCGAGCGGGAAGTTAATATTTCCACCTGATCTCCACTTGCTAACGGATGACTCAACGGAACGAGCCGGTGGTTTACCTTCGCACCTATACACCTGTCACCTATATTTGTATGCAAGGCATAAGCAAAATCAAGTGCAGTAGCTCCCTGCGGCAATGTTTTTATATCACCTTTCGGAGTAAAAACAAATATCTCGGATGTAAATAAATTCAGTTTAATCGTATCCAAAAAATCCAATGCATTCGGGTCCGGACTTTCCAGGATTTCAGTAATCGTCTGTAACCATTTATCCAGTTCGGTATCCTCTTCGACATTGTTTTCCTTATATTTCCAATGGGCGGCAAAGCCTTTTTCCGCAATATCATCCATGCGCCGACTACGGATTTGTATTTCCACCCATTGCCCGTCCGGTCCCATCACTGTAAGATGCAACGCCTGGTATCCGTTTGCTTTCGGACGGCTTACCCAATCACGAATACGATCCGGCCGGATACGGTAAATATCCGTAATCGCAGAATAAATATCCCAACATTGATTTTTCTCATCCACACCCGGCAGCGGATCAAAGATGATACGGACAGCATACAAATCATAAATATCTTCAAACGGGACATGCTTTGCTTCCATCTTATTCCAGATTGAATAGACGGATTTCACACGGGCACGCATTTCATAGTTCAACCCCATTGCTTTCAACTTCCCATCGACAGGCTTCGCAAAATGCTTGAATAATTCGTTCCGGTCTTTCTCTGTAGCTTGGAGTTTTTCCCGGATCATTTCATATTCCTGAGGATGCTCATATTTAAAGCTCAGGTCTTCCAACTCTGTTTTAATGGAAAAAAGCCCCAAACGATGAGCCATGGGAGCATACAGGTACAAAGTTTCACCTGCAATCTTAAATTGCTTAGCAGGCAACATGGAACCTAATGTACGCATATTATGGAGACGGTCTGCTATCTTAATAAGGATTACCCGGATATCATCGCTCATGGTAAGCAACAATTTGCGGAAGTTCTCTGCCTGTGCAGAGGCCTGTTCTCCGAAGATACCACCGGATATTTTAGTCAGTCCATCTACAATCTGGGCAATCTTATCACCAAACATATCGCGCATATCTTCCACCGTATATTCCGTATCTTCCACTACATCATGCAATAATGCAGAACAAATAGAAGTGGAACCCAATCCCATCTCACGGCATACGATACGCGCCACAGCTAAAGGGTGCATAATATAAGGCTCACCGGAACGACGTTTCACCCCGGCATGTGCCTGATTCGCAAAATTGAATGCTTTCGTAATACGCTCTACCTTACGACGGTGATTAGATTTAAGATAATCATCCAATAGTTCGTTGAAACTATCCTGAATCATCTGTTCATCCTCGGAAAGAACGGGCTTGGTGGTTTGACTGGAAACTATAGTTGTATCTTTATTTATATCGCTCATATCGGAATCCCTTTTGTTTTTAGTAACCGTTTAGGCAAATATAAATAAATATTTGCTTTGATAACTCCGAAAGTGCGATAAAAGTTATACTACAGGAATTTTCAAAACTTGTCCCGGACGGATATCTGCACTGCTCAGTCCGTTAGCCTTTTGCAAATCATCCGTAGAGACTCCCGGATACTTGCGGGCAATAGAGTAAAGCGAATCGCCAGACCGGACTTTATATTCAACATTCCGTGCCGAAGCCTTTGCTATCGTATTGCTTTTAGTCGTAACCGGAGTTGCCTTTTTAACCGATACAGTTGTTCCTTTTTTCACTGCTTCCTCCTTCTTTACGTTAGAAGCAAAAGCTACACCGCCGTTATCCACATGCAATTTCAGGCGACGTCCTTTTGCCAGACGGTTTGATCCAAGCCCATTCCACTTGCGTATGTCTTTCGGGGTCACTCCGTAGCGATTGGCAATCGTATAAATATTCTCACCCGCTCCCACAATATGGGTTATCCGTTCCTGTCTTGTTTTATTTTCCGGCAAACAGTTGGCAAGCAAATCTTCCACACGATGTTTGTTTATCGAATCTTCCTTATCTACATATGCATACGTAGTGGCTGCCGGAAGACGTAAAACCGAAGGTTCGGTATTTCCCGGGATAATATCGCGTTTGTATTGCGGATTAAGCGCACGCAACTGTTCTATATCTACATTCAGTACTTCCGATACCTGCTGCAAGTGCAACATCTCATTCACCATAATCGTATCGGTAGCAAGTGGCAAACTGGTTTGAAGCGGACATATATTATGGTCGCAATAGTAATTCATTATATAGTTCGCTGCAATAAAGAGAGGGACATACGAACGGGTTTCTTTAGGCAAATAAGGAAATATATCCCAGAAATCCGTCTTTCCCCCGGCACGGCGTATGGCCTTATTCACATTTCCCGGTCCGCAATTATAAGAAGCCAATACTAAATTCCAGTCTCCATAAATAGCATACATATCTTCAAAATACTTACAAGCAGCTTCTGTTGCTTTCTTCGGGTCGCGACGTTCATCCAGCAAGCTGTTTATTTCCAGTCCATAGATCTTTCCGGTCGGCAACATAAATTGCCAAAGTCCACAGGCACCTACGCGCGAAAGTGCTGTCGGATTCAATGCACTTTCCACAACTGCCAGGTATTTCAGCTCAAGAGGGAGATTATGTTTATCCAATACCTCTTCAATAATAGGGAAATAAAAATCTGCCATTCCCAACATATAACGAACCAGGTTACGCTTGCGTGCTGCATATAGATCGATACAATCCCGTACTACCTTATTATAGGGCAATCCGATAACACGAGGCAAACGCTGTAGGCGCTCGATATAAACAGAGTCGGGGAAATAAACATTTTCATCGTCATCATGGCAATACTCATCCCGCTTAGAGAAATATTGGACATGCCAGCTATGTAACAAACTATCTACGTTTGCATCCAGACTTTCCGGTATTAGTCCCACTACATCAGACAATGAGTCTGTAGATAATGTCGAATACTGTTGTCCGTCGGTTGAGCAGTCTTGCGAATAAGCGGTGGTAAGAAAGCCGAACAAACAGGATAAGATAAGTAGATATTTATTCATGTTTTTCTAAAATTTTAAGCTGCAATTAAATCCGTATGACGCTGAACTGAATTTTGTTTCCGGTGTCACCTCTGGCGACCAATGCAAGCTCAGATCCGATGAAATATCAAAATCGAAGAGCTGGGCATCCACATAAGCGTCGATTATCGAAAGGGCATAAACTCCGACCGTGATAATAATACTTAAATCACGATAACGGCGATAATAATCCTTCCGGCGTTTCAAATTGTCCTGGAACTGGGTATTCGAGACATATTCCTTTTCACTCCCTACCGGAACGAAAATCTCCCAACTACCCCACGGACCATTATACTCCTTACCCGCTTTCTTGGCATCTTGTACCTTTTGGTAGTCCATCATAATATCCAGATAGGCATTGGAATAGTCCGTATAATTCCTGTTATTCCAAGTAATCGCATATACGCATCCTACAAAAGCGCCATACACAATCGGTAATTTCCAGTACTTCCGGTTATAAATCTGCCCCAAACCGGGAACAAGAGCATAAAGCAACGCCTTATTCGGATTCGGTTTAAAAGGTTTGACCTCCAACTTCGGATTCGGTTGCGGAAGCGAATCAGCGGCCGACATGACTGCTGTGACCGAAGAATCCTGAACAGCAACCTGTCCCTGGACAACGGCAGGAATAATGGAATCCGGAGACATCACCGTATCGCGGTCCAAAGCCTGTTCCACCTGTGCCCGCCCAATCCACGAACAACATAGTCCTAACAATAAAAGAAGTACTAATCTGTTTTTCATTTCAGTTTATCCAACATACCAATCAACCTTTCCAATTCATCTTCCGAAGTAAAAGGGATAGTAATTTTCCCTTTTCCCTTATCATTACAAACAAGTTGCACTTTGGTATTGAAAAAACTGGACAAATGATCTTTCAGCAAATTAAACTCTTCAGGAAGTCTCGGTTTATGTCCCGCCGGCTGTTCTTTCTTTGCCTGGGCAAGAGCAACAGCATTCACTCCGTTGCGGACAATTTCTTCCACATTACGAACGGATAACCCTTCTGCCAGAATTTGCTCATACAAAGCCAACTGGACTTCCGGGTCTTCCACGGGTATCAGGGCACGTGCATGCCCCATGTCTATTTTCTTATCTTTCAGCCCTACCTGTATTTCTGCCGGCAGTTTCAACAGACGGAGATAATTTGCTATCGTAGTCCGTTTCTTTCCTACCCGTTCACTCAATTTTTCCTGTGTAAGGCCATAATTATCTATTAATTTCTGATAAGCAAGGGCTATTTCTATTGCATTCAGGTCTTCACGCTGGATATTTTCTATCAGCGCCATTTCGACCACATTATCGTCGGCGGCGGTCTTGATATAAGCCGGTATACGATCCAACCCCGCCATCAAAGATGCACGGTAACGCCGTTCACCGGATATAATCATATATTTTTCCGTACCGGTCTCTTTCAGGGTAATCGGCTGGATTACACCCAAAGAACGGATGGAAGTTGCCAGTTCTTCGAGGGCTTCTTCTTCAAATATGGAACGGGGCTGATCCGGGTTCGGCTGAATTCTGCTCAATTCTATCTCACTGATAGATGACGAACCACCTGTTTTCAGGTCATCCATCGTAATCAAAGCATCCAAACCGCGACCAAGAGCCGATCTTTTCATTACTGCCATAATTCAAATTTAGTTGACTGTCAACATTATTTATTCTTATCAATCAATTCCTGCGCAAGTTGCATATGGTTAAGAGCCCCTTTCGACTCTGCATCATACAAGATTACCGGTTTACCGTAACTGGAAGCTTCGCTCAGTTTCACATTCCGCTGAATAACGGTCGTAAAAACCAGATCACGGAACGGACGCTTCACTTCTTCGTATATCTGGTTTGCCAGACGCAAGCGCGAATCGTACATTGTAAGTAAAAATCCTTCTATTTCAAGAGCCGGATTCAGTTTTGATTTAATAATCTTAATTGTATTCAACAGTTTACTGATACCTTCCAAAGCAAAATATTCGCATTGTACCGGGATAATCACCGAATCGGCAGCAGTTAATGCATTTACAGTAATCAAACCTAAAGACGGAGAGCAATCTATCAGGATATAATCGTACATATCCTTCAGGGGAACCAGAATCTGTTTCAATATTTGTTCCCGGCTATCCATATTCAGCATTTCAATTTCCGCACCGACCAAATCTATATGAGAAGGGATAATTTCCAGTCCTTCCACCTCGGTTGCAGTGATTGCCCGCTTGGCCTCATCACCGTTCACAAGGCATTCGTAAATGGAAAGTTCCACGTTTCTTATATCCACTCCTAAGCCGGATGAAGCATTAGCCTGTGGATCCGCATCAACAACCAACACTTTCTTTTCGAGTGCAGCCAGCGACGCAGCCAGATTTATCGTAGTGGTTGTCTTACCGACACCACCTTTTTGATTTGCTAAAGCGATAATCTTTCCCATACTATGTTTATTTATTCAGGGCAAAACTAAACATTAAAAAACTAACAGAAATGGGTTTAGTCAAAACAATGCTCGTTTTGTTGAAAAGTCACCTTAACTGTTGATAACTCGCAAATATAAACAGAATATCCGATAACTCATTCCTAACAAGGAAGATAGAAACAATTTTTAAAACAAATCATAAAGAATTGACGCTACCGCCATCCCAATAATAGGTTTTACCGTCTTTTCCAGTCATTTGGATAGCGGTATAACGTTTTGTATCGCTGACAGGATAAGTGACCATATTGGCACTACGGTAAAAGTCATTCATAGATATTTAATTGTTTGTATTTGTTATTACCCTGATTCTTCAAGATGTCTGATTCATTTCCAATCCCTGTTGATTGAATGTTTTTTCATGAAAAAAGAGATATTTGTCAGTTCACCCTTTCTGTTTCTCAGCCGGGTTTCTTTCATTTTGACACTTTGATAAAATAACCTCTTCCCAGCGACCTGTATGGATAAATATCCGGAAGGGATTGCAAATATGCTCCTCTTGCGAGGTTTGCCTTTGCCACTTTATTTGCACATCCGTCAAAATATTTACTAATTAATATTACATACAACCTATTCATGAACATATCGCTAGACTTACAGGAATATATGAATCTATTTGATATTTTAATCAGATCTGATTTTACAACCATTATAGCATTGTCTCTCTGTTCTATAGCATCAAAAACCAAGATATATATGCTTTGATTTCAAAACATATATGCTTTAAAGTCGAAACATATATGTTTATCTGCGCGGATAGTTGTATTTAGTTGCAGAAATAATTGGAATTAGTTGCAGGGATAGTTGGAAATATCCTCCGGGAAAACGGAAAAAGGTTCCGGATAGTGCACAAAAACCTCCTTTTTACCGGAAAAAAGAGCCTGAAATTCTCTGGAAAGACCTTTCTGTTAACAGGCCGTGTCACAGGAAAAGGCTTTATTCTGTAAAAATGAAACCATATAAGACAAAATGCTAACATTATGCCTTCAATATTTTTCCCCGTCCGGTTATGACAAGCAGGTCTATTTCAGTTTCCGATACCAGCTTCGAAGAATAATCAAAAAACTTGAATCAAAAGCATTGGAGTGAGATAAAGAATGTTATCTTTGTGACAATATGTTCATATTAAACAAAATAACTATGGAAAATAAGTCAGCATTGGTTCGTTTTGATTGGGCCGTGAAGAGACTTCTGCGTAACAAATCAAATTTTGTTATTCTCGAAGGATTCCTCTCCACCCTGCTTGAAGAGAAGATCACGATTGTGCGTTTGCTCGAAAGCGAAGGCAACAAGGATGCACGGGATGATAAATTCAATCGTGTGGATATGCTTGCCGAGGACAGCAAGGGGGAGTTAATCATTATCGAAGTCCAGAACAACCGCGAGCTGGATTATTTCCATCGCATGTTATATGGCGCCTCCAAAGCCGTTACCGATTATATCAACGAAGGCCAGGAATATGGAATTATCCGTAAGGTCTATTCCGTAAACATTGTCTATTTCGAGTTGGGGCAGGGCAAAGATTATGTTTATCATGGTTATACTACCTTTCGTGGCATTCATTATAATGATATACTTCAACTCTCTGTACGCCAGCGTGAGCAATTCGTGCGTCACGAGGCGGGTGACATCTTTCCGGAATATTATGTGTTGCGTGTGGATGGTTTTAACGACCAGGCGAAAACACCTCTCGATGAGTGGATAAAGTTCCTTAAAACCGGTGAGATCGAACATGACAGTACAGCCCCCGGTTTACAGGAAGCCAGCGAACGCCTGCGTATCGACCAGCTAAGTCCGAGTGATAAGCAGCAGTATTATTCCGACATGGAAGCAATCCGTTACCAGCGTAGCGTTATCAAAACCGGCTGGATAGAAGGCCGTGCCGACGGTTTGGCGGAAGGTAAAGCAGAAGGATTAGCAGAAGGTAGAGCGGAAGGATTAGCGGAAGGCAAGGCGGAAGGCAAACGTGAGATAGCTGCCAAGTTAAAGAAGCAAGGTATTCCGGTAGATGTAATCATTCAATGTACCGGTTTGTCCTCGGAAGAGATATCCAAACTCTCCGATTAAAACATTCAGTACGCGTGGAACGTAATCCGGAATGTCACCGGAAGAGAAAGGAGCCTGAAAAAAAGACATCGTTATGATTCTGGCAATTCATAGTTATGTTTTTCCGAAATCATAACTATGAATCGGGAAAAACACGATACAAAAAAATCGTTATATTTGTATCAGCAATGCAATATTTGGCTGTTATCCCTTATAAACAGACTGTTCATAAGTAAAAAATATTATGGGGAAACGGATAAATTTTGCACCGGTAACCAAAAAAAGAAGAAAGATGAAAGACAGACCGCTTATTCTGCTCACTAATGACGATGGCGTAGAGGCTAAAGGGATTAAAGAGCTGACAGAATGCTTAAAGGATTTAGGTGATATTATTGTCTTTGCACCGGACGGACCACGTTCGGGCATGGCAAGTGCCATCACATCGTTGATCCCTATCAAATATACATTAGTAAAGAAAGAAAAAGGAGTGATTATATATAAATGTACCGGAACTCCTGTGGATTGTGTAAAACTCGCTATCAATGAAGCGCTGGACCGCAAACCCGACTTGCTGGTTTCAGGAATCAACCATGGGGGCAATATGGCCATCAGCGTCCAATATTCAGGGACAATGGGTGCTGCCGCCGAAGGATGTGTTTTTGGAATTCCTTCTATCGGCGCTTCTTTACTCGATCATCGGGATGATACTGATTTTACGGAAAGCAGCAGACTGGCACGTATGCTGGCACGAAAAGTATTAAAAGAAGGATTGCCGGACGGGACATACCTCAACCTGAATGTTCCGAATATGCCATCGGTTAAAGGAGTAAAAATGTGCCGTCAGGCAGACGGACGCTGGATAAATGAGTTTAAACGGTCGGAAAATGCAACAGGTGAACCTGTATTCTGGCTGTCCGGCTCTTTTGAAAATAAGAAACCGATACATGTGGACAACGATACACTGGCGCTGGATAGTGGATACGCATCACTTGTCCCATGCAAGATAGACGTCACGGATTATGACTATCTGGAGAGACTAAAACGATTGGAAGACCTCTGGTAATATAATAAATATGAAATATTTTCTGATAGCAGGAGAAGCCTCCGGCGATTTGCATGCATCTAACCTGATGGCAGCCCTGAAAGAACAGGATGTGGAAGCTGACTTCCATTTTTTCGGGGGAGATTTAATGCAGGCGGTAGGCGGTACATTAATTAAGCATTACAGGGAAATGGCTTATATGGGTTTCATCTCCGTACTGCTTCATCTCCGTACCATACTAAACAATATGAGAATCTGCGAAAAGGAAATAAAAGCTTACCATCCCGATGTTGTTATCCTGATTGATTATCCGGGATTTAACCTGAAGATTGCCAAGTTTGTAAAAACACAACTCGGATTGCCTGTCTACTATTATATTTCGCCGAAAATATGGGCCTGGAAACAATACCGTATCAAAGATTTCCGCCGCTATGTGGACCGGATGTTCTGCATCCTGCCTTTTGAAACCGATTTTTTCAAGAAATTAAATTATGCAGTCGACTATGTGGGAAATCCATCCGTCGACTCTGTTGCACAATTCAAAGAGCAACAAGCTGTACTGCCGGATGTTTTTATAAAAGATGAAAGCTTATCCGGAAAACCTATCCTGGCTTTACTGGCCGGGAGCCGCAAACAGGAAATCAAAGACAATTTGCCCGTTATGCTTGAAGTTGCTGCAGCATTTCCGGAATATGAACCAGTGATAGCAGGTGCTCCCGGACTGGAACCAGAATATTACCGACAATATATCGGAAACAGCCAGGCTAAAATCGTATTCGGCAAAACCTATCTTTTATTGCAGCATAGCAAAGTAGCACTGGTTACTTCGGGGACAGCTACGCTTGAAACATCTTTATTCCGCGTTCCGCAAGCCGTTTGTTATTATGTACCGGCAGGAACGCTTGCCAGTTTTATTTTCAAACACTTCTTCCATACCCCTTATATTTCACTGGTGAACCTGATTGCCGGACGGGAGGTTGTACAGGAACTTTTCGGCGCTCGTTTCTCCCAGCAACAAATACACGACGAATTATACCAAATCATACATAACGCCAGCTATCGTAACAGCATGCTCGAAGGGTATGATGAAGTAATTCGTCTGTTAGGAAAACCCGGAGCCTCCAAACGAACCGCAGAACTTATTTACCGCTCTTTAAAACATTAACATATTTTATCAATCGTATTTGCAGCATTTCATTAAAGTTTATCATCTACTCTTATATAAAGGAAAAAATAGAAACAATAAGTTGATAGATGAAGCTATGAAGACATTGAGAACATTTATAGTAATGTTAGGAGTCATATTAAGCTCCACCGTATTTTATTCTTGCTTGAAGGATGATGGCAATTCTTTGAATGATGCCAATTTAGGAATTGTTACTATCAAACCGTTAAGTTCTGATTCTTACTATTTGCAATTAGATGATACAACAACGCTTTGGCCAATGAATAGCTATGTACCGTCTAACTTAAAAGAACGCCGGGCAATTGTATACTTCCAGTTCTTACCAGAAAAGACGGCTGGATATACGCACTCGGTAAATATAATCCGTATGGATTCGGTTCTAACCAAACCTATTGCTGAAAATTTAGGCGCTAAGAATGATGAAGTGTATGGAAAAGATCCTGTTACTATGTATCAAAACAGCCTTTGGGTAAAAGGTGGCGTATGGATTGAAGATGGTTACCTGAACATCAACTTCATTTCCGAGTTCGGAGGTTATAAGAAACACTTCCTGAATCTCATCCCGGCAAGTGAAAATAACCAAGACCCTTATTCACTTGAATTCCGCCACAATGCGTATGATGATCCAAAAACGACCCGTCAAGAAGGCCTTGTTGCATTTGACCTGAAAACCCTGCCTGATACAAAAGGCGAAACCGTAAAATTGAAAATTAAATATAAATCGTACGACGGAGACAAGACGATCGAATTAGATTATAAATCGAAATAAAACCTTCCCACATAACTTTTATTTTTATCATTTAGTTCAGGGAGAAAGGCATCGCGATGATGCCTTTCTTTTTTTGTGTATTTTCGTAACCGGGATGCAACGGTTTGCAAGTTATACTCGTTTATATAAACAAATGGATGAAAGAATCGCACATATTGTCGAGGACTGCCGGAAGGGTAACCGTTCTGCACAGCTTGCACTCTATAAACAATTCGCACAATGGATATATGTAGCCTGCCTGCGTATTGTAGGAAATACATCCGAAGCAGAGGAAGCCATGCAAGATGCGTTCCTGAAAATATTCACCCGCCTGGACCAATATCACGACGGGCAGAGTTTTGAGGCATGGATGCACCGGATTGCCATTCATACGGCCATCGATTATGTACGCAGGCAAACTCCCGATTGGGAAGAACTGCGGGACAATTATGCTGAACCGGATTCCGACGAACCTGACGAGGATGAAATCAATTATTCGGTTGCACAAATAAAAAAGGCATGCAACCTTTTACCTCCCGGTTACCGGATCATTCTCTCTCTTTACCTTTTCGAAGGATATGACATGGAGGAAATTGCCTCTATTTTAAAAATACAACCACCAAGCGTACGCAGCCAGTATCTACGGGCAAAGCGTAAACTTCTGGAAATTATAGCTACTAATTAAAATGGACAAACTTAAGAATTTCATAGATTCAAACAGAGAGGCCTTCGACAATGAACTGTTGCCGGAAGGACATCTCGAACGTTTCACACAAAAACTGCCTGCCTCCCGCAAGAATCATGCAAAACTATACAGCCTGCTTGCTTTTGCAACGGCAGCTTGTATTACCTTGTTCCTGCTACTACGTTTGCCAGGAGGGACACAGGCTCCTGCATCATTGAATATTTCCAGCCAGAATCATGGTTGTAAAATGAAAACCGAGATTGAAGAACTTCGTCTTTACTATAATATGCAAATGAATGAAGTTGTCGCCCAAATGGATACATTATACAAACAACAGCAGACACCCGGGGCAAAGGGACTATTAAAGGAAATGAAGCAGGTTTTGAAAGACAATTATATGTTCGAAGAAACTGTATTGCCTGTACTTCCCTGTTCCGACGATGCTTTGTTTGCGATGAACCAACATTACAGCTCCAGCCTGGAAAGTCTGAATATCATGTTGGAACAACTGGAGAAGCTGAAAAAAAACGACAAAAGAAATACTAAATAAAAGAAATATGAAAACATTACATCATCAATCAACAAACGGAAATATCCGGACATTCTTAAAATCCGGTCTGTTCCTAATGCTCATGTTATTATGCAGCTACCCTGCTCTGGCTGATAAGCAGGAAAGTATCAAAAAGAAGGAAATCAGTAAATCTTTTAATGCCAGTAGCAGTGATGTGCTCGAGGTGAACAATCGTTTCGGGAACATTACCATAACCCATTGGAATAAAAATGAAGTATCAATACAGGTTGTCATTGAAGTAAAAGCCCGCAATGAAGAGAGAGCAAAAGCGAATCTGGATCGTATCCAGATTAATATGGAAAAAAGCGGAAGGACTATCTCTGCCATCACTACACTAAGAAACCAAAATGGCAATGGAGGCAACAACGAATCCTTCTCTATCAATTATTATATCAAAATGCCGGCAGGCCTTACAGCAGACCTCACCCAGAAATACGGTAATATAAATATGCCGGAGAATAATAAAGGAAAATGTGACCTGCATGTTAAATACGGTAATATAAATGCAGGCAGTTTCACTGAGAGTCTGAATATCGATGCACAATATGGAAATGTAGATTTAGGTACCGTCAGAACAGCAAATCTTGATGTAGCCTATTGTGGTAATGTTACATTATCCAATGCAAACTCTTTAAATATAGACAGTAAATATTCCAACCTGAACCTACAGGATGTGGATAAAATCAATATGGAAATCAAGTACGGAAACTTTGGGATTGAGAATCTGACTAACGGCTCTATTGAGATAAAATACAGTCAGGGCAGTATTCAAGCTCTGAAAAAAGAACTCTACATAGATGCACTCAGCTACAGCACACTCAATATTAAAGAAGTAAATTCAGACTTCAGTAGCATCTATGCAGAAGCGCATTACGGAAACCTGAATATCAATATACCATCCCGTGCTTCATTCAAAGTAAAAGCCGACAATATGAAATACGGGAACTACAACATCAAGGGCTTTAACGTAACAAACTCTTCTGTTGAAGATAAAGTAAACTTCCGTTCCGAAATCAATGGAGGCAAGAAAGGCAGAATCGAATTTGAAGGCAACAACTATAGTAATCTTAAAGTCAGAGCTAAATAACAGCTTTTGTTTCCAATAAAAAACCCCGGTATCATTATGACACCGGGGTTCTTTTTACTTATGCGGCTTAATTATTAATCAAGTTCCTTAATTTTGATGTTACGATACCAAACATCATCACCATGGTCTTGCAGACCGATAAAACCTTCTTTGTTTTCACCACCACAATTCAGCAACAGTTCATAAGCCAATGGCCATTTGTCTTTGCTAAATTTGCTGTTATCCAACATTTCTTTCCATTGTGGAGTCCACATGTGATATTCTACAACCGGTTCGCCATTCTGATAATGAACAACAGTACCTTTGTAACACATGATTTTAGAAGTATTCCATTCTCCAAACGGTTTAGAGTTCTGCGGTTTAGCAGGAATCATGTCGTACAGAGATGCAGACATACGGTTACCATCTTTACCCAATTTTGCATCCGGATGGTTTTCGTTATCCAAAATCTGGTATTCAGGAGCAGAGATATAAGAAGGCTGTCCTTCTACTTCCTGGATCATGATGAATACACCAGAGTTAGAACCTTTAGCAACTTTCCATTCCCATTCCAATTCAAAGTTTTTAAACTTGTGAGCGAAAATCAGGTCACCACCATCCTTAGCACCAGCTTCACCTGCGCCAGAACCTTTGATATGGATTGTACCATCTGCAACTTCCCAAGCTGCAGGAACATCAGCGCGGTCATAACCTCTCCAACCATTGAATGTTTTTCCGTCGAACATAGTTATTTTACCTTCTTTATCCTTCGGGAATTTTGACAAATCAACAGTAGGCAGATCGTTCATCAATTTGTATTCAGGAACGGCAGCTTCTGTTTTTGCTTCATCAGTTGAAGCTTCAGCTTCTTGGGTTTTCTTTCCTCCGCCACAAGATGTCATATAACACATCATAACTGCGGCACTTGCTAATAATACTGACTTTTTCATTTTAATTATTTAGTTTAAAACTGTTATCTCGGCATATCGGGCAAACTCCAGCCTGCACGATAATTATGTTTGATTAATTCTGCAGCATACTGTTTTGCATTAACAGGATCTGTCCAAGTCTTATCAAATGAAGGATGTCCGTCATGAATTTTGAAACCGTCTTTAATAACAGTTGCAACTTTTTCATTGTCATCGATATTTGTAAACTGCATGTTAGGACCATCCCAGAACAATGTTTTGTTCAGACCTTGCAAACGAACTGCCAATACACCCATTACAACCATTTCGTTGAACGGACCTGCTTCTGAGAAATCTGATTTTGTTTGTACACGGCTACTCTTGTTTTCTTTACAAGCACGTACCCAATCCATTTCATGAGAAACAGTAACACGACGTTCTGTCTTCGGAGTATTAGGAACACGACCAGAAAGCAACCATGGGTTCAAACCATAGCAACCGCAAATCAATGTATCTTTTGTACCATGGAAGATACACAATCCACCACCTTCACCCATCAATTGTTTACCTTGAGGGAATCCTTCCGGACGGTTAGGCATCATGCCACCATCATACCAGTGAACTTCCACTTCCGGCATAGCAACCTTCGGCATGTTATCACGAGCAGGGAATATAAGTTTTACATGCTGTGCCTGAGGAGCGCAGTCGTTCAGCAACAATGTAGAAGAAGCTTCAACTTTTGTTGGGTAGCCTAATTTCAAGGCTTTAAATGCAGGATGCATAATGTGGCAAGCCATATCACCCAAAGCGCCTGTACCATAATCCCACCATCCGCGCCAGTTCCAAGGATGATAAACGTTACTGAACGGTTTCATACGTGCAGGACCTGTAAACAAATCCCAGTTCAATGTAGAAGGAACTTTATCTGCTTTTTCCGGAGTATTCAAACCTTGCGGCCAGATAGGACGGTCTGTCGCACATTCTACCTTTGTTACTTCCCCGATTTCACCATTAGCAATCCATTCGCAAACCAAGTTCACACCTTCACCGGAAGAACCCTGGTTACCCATCTGAGTAGCAACGCCTGTTGAAGCAGCCAGTTTTGTAAGCAGACGAGATTCGTAAACCGAGTGAGTCAACGGTTTCTGGCAATATACGTGTTTGCCCATCGTCATTGCATCAGCAGTAATCATTGCGTGAGTATGGTCAGCTGTTGCGATGATAACGGCATCAATAGATTTGCCCATTTCATCGTACATTTTACGATAATCCCAATATTTTTTTGCATCAGGAAATTCTTTGAATACGCCTTTTGCATATTTCCAGTCCACATCACAAAGAGCAACAAGGTTTTCTGTCTTTTTTACATTGTTGATATTTGCATGTCCCATACCACCGATACCTACAGCAGCAATGTTCAACTTATCAGTTGGAGCTACATATCCATGACTTTTACCTAAAACGGAACCAGGAACAATAGAAAATGCTGCTGCGGCAGCTGCTCCTCTTTGAAGAAATGATCTTCTTGAAATGTTTGACATAGTAATAATTTTTTATAGATTAGCACTTAATAATGATTTTTCTGTGATTTTTCGTACTTTAAAAACACAAACTGTTGCAAATATAGGCAATGCGAAATGAACAACAAATCCTCCCCGCTCCTTTCTTTTTTAAAATAGTTTTTTTTAACAGTGATTATAAATAAGTTCTATTTTTATATAAATAATATCTATACCTTTAGGGATGCCTTAAATTGCATATCCTGTTATATTTGTACAAATACAAAACTTACTTAATATTTACTTTGTTATAGAAAACAAAGACGCCTGCATGAAAAACGAGCCTGTATATAAACGAATATTCCATTTTTATTTGGAAGGGTTTCGCGAAATGAAACTCGGTAAAACATTATGGTTAATAATCCTTATAAAGCTCTTCATCATGTTTTTTATATTAAAAATCTTTTTCTTTCCCAATTATCTGAGGGAATTTAAAGGAGACTCCGCCAAAGAAGAACATGTTTCAAACGAATTAATCCAAAGGGCTATAACTCCTTAAATTATATAAGTTATGATTGCGAACATAGACACATCATTGATTGACTGGTCAAGAGCTCAATTTGCTCTTACAGCCATGTATCACTGGATCTTCGTGCCCCTGACACTCGGACTCGGAGTGATACAGGCTATCATGGAAACCATTTACTACAAAACAGGTGACGAATTATGGAAAAAAACAGCACAGTTCTGGATGAAACTGTTCGGTATTAACTTTGCTATCGGTGTTGCCACCGGGTTAATTCTGGAATTTGAATTCGGCACCAACTGGTCTAATTACAGCTGGTTCGTCGGCGATATTTTCGGTGCTCCACTCGCCATTGAAGGAATTCTGGCATTCTTTATGGAAGCTACATTCATCGCTGTTATGTTTTTCGGATGGGAAAAAGTGAGCAAACGTTTTCACCTAACTTCTACATGGCTGACAATCGTCGGTGCTACATTATCCGCTCTTTGGATCCTGATAGCCAATGCCTGGATGCAGCATCCTGTCGGTATGGAATTCAATCCGGATACCGTACGTAATGAGATGTCTGATTTCTGGGCTGTTGCATTATCCCCTGTTGCAATCAATAAATTTTTCCACACAGTACTTTCCGGATGGATTGTGGGAGCCGTGTTTGTGATCGGTATCAGCAGTTGGTATCTATTAAAGAAACGAGATAAAAAATTCGCACTGGAAAGTATCAAAGTAGGAGCCATTTTCGGATTAGTTGCTTCTATCCTCATTGTATGGACCGGCGACGGTTCCGCTTATCAGGTTGCCCAAAAACAACCGATGAAACTGGCTGCAATGGAAGGCCTTTATGAAGGAGGCAATGGCGTTGGATTGGTAGCTATCGGCATACTGGACCCAAACAGACCGGAAGATCCGGGTCTACAATCGCCCTTCCTTTTCGATGTCAAAATACCTAAATTACTCTCGTTTCTTGCAGAACGCAAAGCAGATGCATATGTTCCGGGTATCATGAATCTGATAAAGGGAGGCTATACTACCCATGATGGTACGCCTGCCCTCTCCGCCGAAGAAAAAATCCAGAAAGGACAAATCGCGATAAAAGCTCTTGCTGACTACCGTAAAGCGTTAAAAGATAAAGACGAAACAACGGCGCAGCAAGCACAAACGCTATTGAATGAAAACTTTCCTTACTTTGGTTACGGTTATATTAAAGATCCTGCTGATTTAATACCGCATGTGGGACTCACATTCTATTCTTTTCGCATCATGGTAATTTTAGGAGGTTATTTCATCCTGCTTTTTATCATCGCTTACATCTGGAGCAAAAAAGGTAAATTTGAAAATGCACGCTGGTTGCAGTGGGTATCATTATGGACAATTCCATTAGCCTATATTGCCGGACAAGCAGGATGGATTGTTGCTGAAGTCGGTCGTCAACCCTGGGCAATCCAGGACATATTACCGACCAGTGCATCGGTATCAAAACTGGCTACCTCATCGGTGCAAACAACCTTCTTCGTTTTCCTTCTGCTCTTTACAGTTTTACTGATAGCAGAGATTGGAATTATGGTGAAAGCCATAAAAAAAGGTCCGAACTTTTAATGTTTTCAAGTTTTAATTATCAATCTTCAATTAAGCATTATGGACAGTACATATATATTATTACAGCATTACTGGTGGTTTCTGGTTTCTTTACTGGGGGCACTATTGGTATTCCTTCTATTTGTACAAGGAGGGCAGTCCTTACTTTTTACTATTGGCAAAACAGAACTTCAGCAAAAGATGCTTCTAAACTCTACCGGGAGAAAATGGGAATTTACATTCACAACATTAGTAACTTTCGGAGGAGCGTTCTTTGCCTCTTTTCCCCTATTTTATTCTACTAGTTTCGGAGGAGCCTACTGGGTATGGATGCTTATACTGGCATGTTTCGTAATACAAGCTGTTTCCTATGAATACCAGGCAAAGAAAGGAAATCTATTAGGAAAGAAAACCTATCAGGTTTTTCTATTATTAAATGGTATATTGGGGCCGATCTTACTGGGTACGGCAGTAGGCACATTTTTCAACGGAGCTGAATTTGTCGTAAACAAAGCCCAACTGACAGATGTGGCAATGCCTGTTATTTCCACTTGGGCAAATCCCTGGCATGGTTTAGAGGCGGCCTTTGTTTTCTGGAATATTTGTCTGGGGCTTGCCGTCTTTTTCCTTGCACGCATTCAGGCACTCCTCTATTTCATTAATAATATAGATGATAATGAAATCCAAAAAAGAAGCCGAAAGCATTTAATTATCGAAACTGTACTATTCCTCGTATTTTTCCTTACATTCTTGGTTCATTTACTGGTTGCTGACGGGTTTGCTGTAAATCCGGATACCGGAGAAATATATATGCAACCATTCAAATATTTTATAAACTTAATTGAAATGCCGCTTGTACTTGTTGTATTACTTCTTGGTATCATCGGAGTTCTTTATGGCATTATACACACAGTCCTCTCCCAGACATGGAAAAAAGGAATTTGGTTCTGTGGAACAGGTACGGTACTTACTGTTTTGGCACTCTTACTTTGTGCAGGTTGGAATAATACAGCTTACTATCCGTCTATTGCCGATTTACAAAGTTCACTTACCATCCAGAATAGCTGCTCCAGCCCATTCACGCTAAAAGTGATGAGCTATGTATCTATTTTAATTCCTTTTGTCCTTGCCTATATTTTCTATGCCTGGCGTTCACTGGATTTAAGGAAAATAACATCAAAAGAAATGGAAGAGGGCAAAGGGCATGCGTATTAAAAAGAAGCTTTATCATTTACAGACTATTTACGGGGCGGCTCAAACTGCCCCGTCCCATTAATTAAGGCTTGAAGTTGTCCCTACAATATGGGGAATAAAAAAAACGGCGAAGCTCGCGCTTGGCCGTTTCTACATTTAACCGTTTTAAACAAAAAGAAAAAGTTAGTTAAG
>MJGMD1__coassemble_1807_pt1 | contig 154665 bp, 119 predicted proteins | sample MJGMD1__metabat2_low_PE_010 | metagenome-assembled genome bin MJGMD1 | reverse complement strand
AACCTGTATTGGCATTATCGCCCTCAAATGCACGTGCCGGATAAGTGATTAACTCCCCGGCTGTCGCTGTGGCAGCACCATATACCTTAACCGGGAAGAAGGTAGTCCCCCTCCGTCCGTTCCCCATCGAGATGGATTCCAGATGGAATTTGGATTCAGCCTCTATATTGCTTACATCAAAACGGGCCATTGTACGGGTCAGCTTAAAGCCAACTTGCACACGCGCTGAGGAACCAAAGTCTGTCAAGTCTATAGGTGTTGTTTGTGCTCCTGTCATTGGGAGGGGCAACCCTAATGCCGGAGATGCATCAGTCAGTAATGGTGAATGGAACTTCCGGAACTGTAGTTCGGTCGGTTTGCCGTCTGTCAGGACTCCCGTTTCTATATTATAAGTAAGCGGGTCGAAATCGGTATCTGCAACCGGGTTGTTACCGACCGGATTAATGAGTTCCGTTTGGTTGGCAATGCAGTAAAGGCGGACAAACAGCCCTTTTTGCAGTTCCAGCAGTGCGGTAGTGGTCGCATTGTCCGTACTTGGTGTAAGGTTCAATTCCTTTGCTCCTGCTGGAAGTGCCGAGCCATCCTGTCGGTAGGAGAACCGTTCGCGGAAGGTATAGGCATCGCCTTCTGCTTTCGCTCCGAATACATAGACATCGAGCGTAGCGATTTCGTTCTCCGCTTCTGTTGCAATGGGAACATTCGCTTTAGTTGTAGCTTTTGTTTCCGCCTTGGTCGTTTTTACTGTGAGCTTGTTCTTAAACGAAATAAGCACTTCGCGTTTGTTTGCACTGCCCGTCCCGTCTGTAGAGGTGCGGTCTGCCTTGTCTGATTCTGTTGTGCAAGAGGCAAACAGCACCATGGCAAGCAGAGATACACTTGCCGTAAGGGCCTGTACCGGTCTGAAAGAGGGACATAGGCCTTGTAGTTTTGTTTTCATCTTCATATGTGTATAATAATTGTGTATGTTATTACTCTATTTCTTAAATGATTGAAGAACCAGATATGCAAATAAACTGGATAAAGACTATTCTTATCCGTCCTAATTCGCTTAACCTGTGTTATGTGTAAGCCCTGTTCTTCAAGGTTTCTGATTTATTTCTGATAATTGTTTATATTGAATGTATTCTTTCACGAAGAAATGATTGTGAGTTCTGTGAAAACTACGTTAAAATAGGGGAGTAATAAAAAAATGTTGTACCGTGAAAGCTGTTAAGAATCATATATTCTCAGCTTTTAACCGTTTTGTTATACTCATTAAGCGTTTAAAATCAAAGGATTGTGTGGTTAATATGTTGTAATTAGTTTATATATTTGTTGAGTTTAACAGAGTTTTCACAGAACTCCATTAGACAAATAAAAAAGGAACAGTCTTTGACTTGTAAGACTGTTCCTTTTTTATGATTATTATCTATACCCTTTCAGGTCTGTTTTTTTAGAATCTTTATTTCTGCCAGATTTCCCAAGCGGCAAATGCCTGCAAAAGCAACATTTCCAATCCGTTCTTGACAACAGCACCTTTCTCTTTGCCTTTTTTCATGAAGAGTGTTTCATCCGGGTTGTATAACAGGTCGTACAGGATGTGGTTGGGTGTCAGCAGATCATAAGGTATATTCGGGCAAGCATCGATATGGGGATACATGCCTAAAGGAGTCGTATTGACGATAACAGTATATTGCTCCATGATTTTAGGAGTAATTTCTTCGTACGTGATACAAAATTCTTTCGGAGCCCTGGATACCAGTGTAGCTCCGACTCCTAATTGTTTTAGTCCGTGGAAGACGGCTTTGGATGCACCGCCTGTGCCTAATATCAGGGCTTTGCGATGAGATTCGTTCATCAATGGCTCTATTGACTGTTTAAATCCGATAATATCGGAGTTGTATCCAACCAGCTTTAATGTTCCGAACAATCCCTTTGTAAATTTGATGACATTGACAGCACCGATTTGGCGGGCGTCATCGTCGAGGTCATCCAGGTAAGGAATGACTTGTTCTTTGTAAGGTATCGTAACATTCAGGCCTTTAAGTTCAGGGTTGCTTTTCAATACATCTTTGAATTCCTTGATGGAAGGAATCTCGAAGTTCAGATATTCTGCATCTATTTTCTCCGCTTCAAATTTCTGGTTGAAATAAGTTTTAGAAAAGGAATGCCCCAGTGGGTATCCGATTAATCCATATTTTTGCATGACCTGTTGTTTTAAAAAAGTAATTGAATTATTGATATTGCCTATCCCTTCTTGCAGGAGCTGTTTTTTGCAGCCCTGTTTCCTGTTTATCTGTGCGTACTGTTAGCCGTACATTACCGTTTGCAAGCCGTGTACATCGAACATATCCCAAAAGTAAATGTCCGTGCCTTTGCCTCTGTAAATCCTTGTTTGGCAAGCAAACCGACCATCACATCTCCTTGTGGTACGACCTTGATAGATGCCGGCAAATAATTGTAAGCTGTCTTTTCCTTAGAGAAAAGTTTACCGATATTCGGAATAACTACCTTCGAATACATGCGGTAAAGCTGTTTCATCGGAAAATGTTCCGGAGTAGAGAGCTCCAGAATCATCAGATGACCGCCTGGCTTCAGCACACGGTACATTTCGGCAAGTCCCTGTTCAATATTCTCAAAATTACGGACCCCGAATGCCGCTGTTACTGCATCGAATGTATTATCCTCATAGGTTAATGCCGTGCAATCCTGCTGTTCAAAAGTGATATGATCCGAGAACCCGGCTTCCGCTACTTTCTTACGTCCGACCTCCATCATTCCTTCGGAAATGTCTGCCCCGATGATACGTTCCGATTTCAATTTCCGGTACATGGAAATGGCAAGATCGCCCGTTCCGGTTGCAATATCGAGTATGGAGGCAGGAGAGAAAGGCTGCAGGAAAGCAATGCCTTTCCTGCGCCATCCTTTATCAAATCCGAGCGACAGGGTATGGTTCAGCAAATCATACACGCCGGCTATGGAGTCGAACATACGTCTGACCTGCGCGCCTTTGTGCTCCTCGTTATTGTAAGGAAGAATTTGTTCCGGACCGTACTTCATCCCCGATTATTTATTAGCAAGGTACTCTGAAACATTTTTCTCGATGCGGGCCAACAAATTGTCGGTATCGCCTTTTACGAATGTTTCGCCAGTGATATGCTCGAATAATTCGATATAACGGTCGCTGATACCTTCTACAATAGCCGGAGTCATTTCTGGTACTTTCTGGCCTGCTTTACCTTGGAAACCGTTTTCCATTAACCATTCGCGAACGAATTCTTTGGAAAGCTGTTTCTGGGGTTCGCCTTTTTCAAAACGTTCGTCGTAACCTTCTTTGTAGAAGTAACGGGAAGAGTCCGGTGTATGGATTTCGTCCATCAGATAGATTTTTCCGTTGTGTTTACCGAATTCATATTTAGTATCGACCAGAATCAAGCCACGTTTTTCTGCAATTTCAGTACCACGCAGGAACAATTCCATCGTGTATTTTTCCAGTACGGCATATTCTTCCGGTGTGGCAAGACCTTGAGCAAGGATTTCTTCCTTGGAAATATCCTGGTCGTGTTCGCCGATTTCAGCTTTTGTTGTAGGAGTGATAATAGGTTTTGGAAAACGCTGGTTTTCACGCATTCCTTCCGGAAGTTGGATGCCGCAGATTTCGCGAACACCACTTTTGTATGCACGCCATGCGCTACCGCATAAGTAACCACGTACAATCATTTCCACCGGGAAACCTTCGCAACGTACGCCGACTGTAACCATAGGGTCTGGTGAAGCCAGTTTCCAGTTCGGGCAAATGTCTGTTGTTGCATCCAGGAACTTTGCTGCAATCTGGTTCAACATCTGTCCTTTGTAAGGAATACCTTCCGGCAGAACAACGTCGAATGCAGAGATACGGTCGGTTGCAACCATAACCAAAAGGTCATCGTTGATGTTGTACACGTCACGTACTTTACCGTGATAGACACTTTTTTGTCCTTTGAAGTTGAAGTCTGTTTTAACTAATGCCTTCTTCATAACCTTGTTTTTTGTTGGGCGCTTCGCGAAACGTCCTTGCTTATATGTTCGTTATATGGCGCTTCGCGAAGCGCCGTGTTTTATTTGCTTTATGCAGTTGCGGGCGGGATGTTTGCCGGGGCATCCTTGCCTGCTTCTTTTCTTTTTTTACTGTCGAATTTGTCGTACGCCTCGACAATGCGCTGCACCAGTTTATGGCGGACAATGTCTTTTTTATCGAATTCGATTTTACCGATGCCTTTTACTCCCTTTAGGATGTGTAAGGCTTGCACCAGACCGGATGTGGCAGAAGCCGGGAGGTCTATCTGGGTGACATCGCCGGTAATGATCATCTTTGCATTCATGCCTAAACGGGTCAGGAACATTTTAATCTGGTGGGTAGTGGTATTCTGGGCTTCATCCAGAATAATCACGGCATCGTTTAATGTCCGTCCGCGCATAAATGCAAGGGGAGCGATTTGTATGACATTATTCTCCATATATTCTTTCAACTTGGCTCCGGGTATCATGTCTTGCAACGCATCATATAAAGGTTGCAGGTACGGGTCGAGTTTATCTTTCATCTCTCCGGGAAGAAAACCTAATTTTTCTCCGGCTTCGACAGCCGGACGGCTTAATATGATTTTCCTGATTTCTTTGTTCTTTAATGCTTTTACAGCAAGAGCAATGGCAACAAAGGTTTTTCCTGTTCCTGCAGGTCCCGTAGCAAATACAAGGTCATTTTCTCCGAACGCTTTCACCAGGCGTTGTTGATTTTCCGTACGTGCTACAATTGCTTTTCCGTTCATACCGTGAATAATCAAGTTTTCCTGTTTTACCACGGTTGGGGCTTTCCCTTTTATAATGTCGAGGATGACCTCTTCACTGAGTGAGTTGAATTCTTCGCAGTATTTCTCTATTTCACGGATTTTTCTGAGAAAAAGTTCGGATTCGTCTTCATCTCCGATTACCTTCATCACATTACCTCGTGCAACGATACGCAACTTGGGAAACAATGTTTTGATTAATTGCATATTAACATTGTTTACTCCGTAGAAAATAACCGGGTCTACACTCTCAAGAATATAAATTCGTTCAATCATTCAAATTATTTTAATTTGTCTTTTGCAGAGATTTTTTCCACTCGTATTTAAGCTTACAAAATTAGTAATATTCTTTGTCTTCAATATGAATTGTATTATTTTTATTCTGCCTTTTTGTAACATCCCATCTTTGCGAATGAGAAAATTCCTTACTTTTGTTTGCAAAATGAGAAAATAATGAAGAAAACAGCACTTAGTATATTGCTATTGCTTATCACTTTTTCAGTAGCAGTTCCATTTTCTTCTTGCGGTAAAAAGGAAAAGCGGGGAGAATTGAAACGTATCTGGTACAATGGAAGTTATAATCGTGATTTTAAGGATTTGAATGATCTTCATCTGGCAGAAGCCCAACGTATCGGCATCAAGCCTGCATCAAACAGGGATGAGGCGGAGAAGGTAAAAAAGAAGATGGAAAAAATAGAAACGAATAAGTATTATGAGGTAGAAGAACTTCGTCATTCAATACCTTATCTTATTCCTTCGGCAGCTGATTTATTGGAAGATATAGGACGTAATTTCCAGGATTCCCTCCGAAATCTGAATGCTTCTATTTACAAAGTGAAAGTAACCAGTGTAACCCGTACGATTGATGATATTAAAAATTTAAAGAAGCGGAATACAAATTCTTCTCAGAATTCGGCTCACCGCTATGGCACAACCTTTGATGTTTCATGGGTTCGTTATACGAAGGTAGATGAAAGCGATACGTTGAATATCGACAAAGACCGCCTTAAAATGGTTTTAGCTTCAGTACTTCGGGACCTTCACCGGGAGAAACGTTGTTACATAAAGCATGAACGTAAACAAGGGTGCTTTCATATTACCGTACGGAATAGTTGACAGTTGACAAGTGACAGTTGAGATGTGACAATTGACAGTTATCTCGGCTTCCAGCCGATTTGTATACCGGGCGCGAAGCCTAACTGTCAATTGTCACTTGTCAACTGTCAACTGAAAAAGATAATTGAATTTTCAATTATCTTTTTCAACTCTTGTTTGCCCAACGTACCCAACATCATTTCTTTTGTTCCGTCCATACGGCAAATGAGCAGGGTTGGGATGGTTCGTATTTTAAATGCATTTTCCAATTCTTCTTCGTTATCCACATTGACTTTGTATATATCCAGTTTACCATCATATTCGTTTGCCAGTTCTTCAAGGATGGGTTCCAAACGTTTGCAGTAACCACACCAAGGAGCATGAAAATCGACTATGCAAGGTTTATTTCCGATGAATTTCCACTCCTTCGGATCTTCTTCAAAGTTTCCAACTTTTTGTATGAAATCGGCTTTTGTTAATTCAATAGGTTTCATAATTTTCTGTTTTTAATTGACATTGCAAAGATACCGATATTTGTCGTATTGGATAAATAGCAATATAACCTGTTTGGTTGGCAATATTTCCTTTTTAGTTTAGCTATCAACTGTCACTTGCCAACTAAAAAAGTTCCGGGTAATATTTGCGGATTAAATCCTGTTCTTCCTTTTTCAGTTCGGTAATAAGTACCGGTTTGTCCTGAGCTCTTAACCCTTTCTGGTTGATTACATTTATCAGGCTCCAGTCTTTACCCGGTTTATCAGGTGTAGGGTCTGAGGGTTCTACAGCCTTTAAGTCATAACGGGTAAAATCGATAACATAGGCAGGTGAATTTCTTTTGTGCCAGTCCCTTAACAATGCCAACCGGAATTCTTTATTCATAAACCATTTAATCTCCAGATTATTATAGGAATCGCCTAATCCGGAACCCCGTTCTACGAATTGATAGTTCCAGTCGTCATTCGATTTGTATTGCTCTCTCCAAAGTGTACCGAACTCTCCGAAGGTTACGAAATGGGTATCAGGCCATCTTTTCTTTGTGTCGGTTACCCACATTTTCATGGCATCGCAAATAAATTCTTTTCCGAACTCGTGAACCATCTGGGCTTCCCATATATTGGTTACCCATCCGAAACCGTTCAGTTCCATCCCTTTGTCGAAATGGATAGATTGCGTGTGCATTACTTCCCGGTGTCCCAAGTCGAGTCCCCATCCTTTATATGTTTCAATCGGACCAACACCTCTGCGGCTGTTATATCCGTCGATGCCATGTCCGATAGCTCCACTGCGGCGGGCACAGATAAAGTCCATAGTCCAACCGTCCAGGTTTACACAATCGATAAAGTCACTTTTCCCTTGTGCCGGTTTACAGAAATGTTCTGTAGACGGATAGAAAGGATAGGAAGGAGAACCGTCTGCACCACCGCCATCGATATTGTGCTGGCTCCAGATAACGGCATGTGCGGTATGAATGTTTTCTTTTTCTGCCAGATATTTCAGGTTGTCGGCAGATAAGAATCCACCCATGATTGATTGAGGACGATAGCCGTTACCTACCCATTTTGAAATAATTTGTATTGCTTCTGACATTTCGCGGTTTACCCGTTCGCGTGGCAGGTACATTGCCGGGAAGTATCCTGGGAAATAAGTGATCTCGTCTCCATATTTTTTATGGCACTCTACCACGTAATCACGGATTTCTTTATAGTTTTTACGTTGGTCTTCCAATGCATTCATTGTAAATCCCCAAGTCAGACGTCCATCCGGATTGTTTGTGGCAAAGGATTCTCTTAAAGCACGAACTCCGTCCAGTGTATGCCAGTCTGCCTCGTCTCTGGGATGAAGTTTTACATCTCTTGATACTTCCCAGGGAGTGGTTCGTATCATGATACACAGAGTTACAAAACGATTGCCTTTTATTGTTAGAGACTTGGAACCGGATTCCGGATTTGCAGCCTGGGTTTCCGGGGGGAATCCGGTTGTTAATGCAAATAGCAGTACGATTAATGGTCTAAATAAATTTTTCATATATCCGTTTTTTATAATTAATGGTTACTTTGAGCTTTGTTTGTACAATCGATAACAACTCTGTTATTTGCAGGAAGTATCCTGAAAATGTAGTCGGAATCGGCTTCCGGCTTTTTAAAGGAACCTTCTTTACAATTAATCATATAATTGAAACCGTCAAATTCGGCATTGATGGTTTTTTCATCAATAGAGGTGAAAGGTAATTTTTTTCCAACGGCCGTTCTCAGTTCCAATGCCCACGAGAAATTGGTGTTAGTATCCGGAGCTGTAACTTCGAAACGATCTTCATGGAATGTAATATGGAACAGGTGCCCTTCTTTATCTTTACAGGAAACCTGCAGTATATCCTTGTCTGTTTCTGTAACAACAGGGTCTGTCAGGATAAGCTCTTTCCTATTTCCATTGTCCAACTGCACGACACGGAGTCCGGCACGGTCTGTTCCTTTACTCCACATAAAGCCATCAACAACAGGTAAAGTAAAGAATAAAAATTGATTGCCAGTACCCGGTTTGTCCAGATAAACCGATTTATAATTTTCATCGAATAGATGAATGTCCCTGAAACGGAAGAAATCTTTTCCCCATAACAGGTTTGCACGGTAGTAACGGCTATTGAACCAAACCGTTTTATTCCCTTCGCCACGTATATCCGACAATGTGGTAACAGCCGTTGCCGGAGAAACGGCAAATTGTTCTTTAAACCATTTGCCTGATTGTTCCAATGTTTCAATTTGTATCTTATTCTCTTTTCTCAGTGAGTCCAAAATAGGTATCTGCATTTCAAGACCTTTGCGCATGTTACTCCATGTAAATGAATTTTCTTGTCCGGCTTGTGCATAGTTGAATGCCAGGCAAGGTTGATTTACTATAGATTCCAGGAAATAATCGACCCATTGCCTGTCCATTCCCGCTTTTTTATAAACTGGTTCAAGTGATATTACCCCTTGTCTTTCATTTCCAAGCCCGTCGTCATATTGATAAATCGGATCGCTTCCCAGCATACGAAAAATAGGTACAGGTATTTGCCCTTCGGTTGTCTGTGCAGGCATATAGGCATTTTGTTTGCTTGGATAATATGCTTGGTTCCAGTATCCTCCCCACAAGGTATATCCGTCCGTTCCTATTTGGTCTTTGCAGTTACATGAGGCTACGATATGATATTTATCATACATATAAGCTAAGGTATGTGCATCGATAAACCAGGAACCCACAGATTTGGGATAACTGCCGAATATTTCTTTGAATTTTGCCATATAAACATCTACTAAGCGTTCCCGCTCTTCTTTGCTGTATCCTGTGCTGAATGCAATATTAGCATGGGATACCCAACTGTGTTCTCCCCGCCATTTGATTCCGGCTGCTTCAATCTGGGGCTGTGTTAATTCCCACCAGGCCCCGATTTCAGACTGGGTATTCAGTTTGTTTTTTAATAAATCCTGATATAACGGATTTATTAGGGCGTCATATTGTAGTAGGAATGTAGCAGGCAAATCATATTTATTTACCAGCTTGACCTGTTCGCATACAGTTTCATACAACAAGCTGTCTGCGTTTGCTACGCGATAGTCGGTTTGACGGATAAAATTGATAATATTAATGATACGGGGTGAAACGTTACTTTGCGCTTCTTTCGTATTTGTTGTACAGCTTATACATAGTATACATAGTAGCCATACAGCCCAATTCTGCTTTTTATAAGTCATATAGGTATAGATAAAGTGCTAAAATTAGAAATAATATAATGTAAAAAGGGTGCCAAAAGAGGTCAACTTTTTTGTTGAATCTCATTTTGGCACCGCACTGCCTATTTAACCTGATTCGTTAGTCCCAACCTGGGTTGTTAGGCTGTAAACTCGGGTTAAGATATAATTCGTCTAAAGGAAGAGAATAATAATAGTTTTTAGGAGCGACAAATTTACGGTTTGCAGCAGGCTCTACAATCAGGAAGCCATCTTCATCCGTCAATCCGGGGTTTCCATCGTTCAGTACATTCAGGTGTTCATATTCCGAACCTTTCAACTTGATACCTTTGATTGCTTTCGGAAGTTCTTCTTCTGCTGTTTTCCAACGTCTCAGGTCATCACGGCGGAAACCTTCAAAAGCTAATTCGATAGTTCGTTCACGACGGATTTCGGTTTGCATATCCAAGCCGTTTGCTGTTACAAAAGCATTCGTCAGATGAGGCATCTCGACACCTTTGCGGGAACGGATTACATTGATTGTCTTATTCAGGATATCATCGCTGATTGCTCCGTCCTTTTCAAAGGTTGCTTCTGCCAAAATCAACAAAACTTCCGGATAACGGATAATATGGTAGTCGTACGCATCTTTATCAGAAGGTATCATTGTCTCTGCCATGAATTTATAGATCTTATATCCGGTACGGGTTTCAGGGCGTATCGTAAATTTAGGAGAACATTCTTCTTCTCCCATCTGAGGACTCCAATAAACAGTTCCCGGCATCAGGAATGTTTGTTTCATACGTGGGTCACGGTTTTCATATTCGCTTGCAATTGTGGCATAACCTTTGAACTCGGAATTTGGGTTATCGATTGGCAGACCGGTACTTTTACATAAATACATATCTGCTAATTTTTTGGTCGGTGTACCTCTCCAACCCCAATAAACCGGATGCGCGGTAGAGTGCATGCGAACATCTGTATAATAACGACTGCCGAAAATCTCTTCAGCCGTATCATCTCCGGCGTCGATAAACAAATAGCGATAACTTTCATCTCCGGAACCTTCATACAAAGAGTATTGCTTACTACTGATAACTTTATTTGAAGCATCAATAGCTTGTTGGAGCAAGTCCTGATAATCTGCACGGTTCTGATGATATTTTGCCCAAGTTCCCGCAAATAAGGCGACTCTGGCTTTCAGAGCTAATACGGCTCCTTGTGTGATACGTCCTTTTTCATCAGCTGTCAATTCCTTTTGTAATGGCAAGGATGTGGCAATATTTTCCAGTTCGGATAAGATAAAATCCTCTACCTTTTCCCGTTTTTCTCTGCTTCCGTATAATTCGGGAGATTCGACGTCCAGCACTTTTGTTACGAGGGGCACATCATTAAACTTTTTCATCAAACGCCAATATGTATAAGCTCTGAAGAATTTTGCTTCTGCAACATAGCGTTGAATTTCAGATTGGTCTCCTTCATAAGTTTGCGCTTTTTCAATAATAATATTACATTGGCGGACATCTTTAAAGCGATCATTCCACTCGTCATCTTTGTTCGGGGCAATTAATGTTCCGTTGCTGGTTGTATTTTCATTTAGTTCATAACCGATATCGCTATCTGTATCTTTCGTTCCGAATGATTCCGTACGGGAATAAAGCCAGTTTGCCTCTTTCATAAAATCTTCCGGAGTTTTCCAGTAAAGCTCGTCAGGCATGTTGTCTTTCGGCAATAGGTCTATATCCTGGCAAGCTGAAAATAACAAAGCTGTAGTGGCAAGACACCCCAATAATATTCTATATCTTTTCATGATTTTTTGATTTTAATTTTTTAGAATACAACATTTATTCCAAAAGAATAATTGCGAGCAAATGGATAAGAAACATAACCACCTTCTTCTTCCGGATCCCATCCGCCCGGAGTATTATGTACTTCGAATAAGTCTTCACCGGAGAAGTAAACACGAAGCTTTTGCAGGCCGATCTTGGTTGTTAATGCAGACGGTATAGTGTATCCCAGTTGTAAATTTTTCAAACGGGCGTAAGCTACATTATGCTTGGTGTTTGTTGATACATAATAGTTATAGTTTCTCTTACTTTTCAAAGTGATTGCCGGATATTGAGCATCAGTTCTTTCTGCTGTCCAGGTTTTTCCATACCAATATTCGGCTGATTGGTACCATGCTTCAGGCATAGGTTTGCTTGCTTCGCCTTCCAGGAACATAGTCCTGCGTCCGACACCCTGGATAAAAGCTCCAAAATCGAAGTTTTTATAAGCTGCACTCAAATTCAAACCGAAATTGTAGCGTGGATTCAAATCGCCTAAATACGTAACGTCACCATCACCATCTTCTCCATTACCCAATACTGAGAGTTTACCGTCGTTATCCAAATCTTTGTATTTGGCATCGCCAACACTTAAATCACCGGGAATACCACCGTTCGGGAAACGGGCTTTGTATTCTTCCAGTTCTTGTTCGTTTTGGATAATACCGTCAAATTCATAACCGAAATAAGATTTCAGGGGATAACCTGTCGGAGTATCATTCTTTCCTAATGTAATCAGATTATTTCCAACTCGTTCAACAACTTTATTCCGTGCGTCGCTGATATTGAAACGGACAGAATAACTGAAGTCTTTAATTTGATCTCTCCATCCTAATGAAATTTCCCAACCTCTGATACTTAAGTGGCCGCTATTGGTACTTGGTGCATCTGCTCCTAACATAGAAGGATATGTTTTTGCGATCAACATATTCTTATTCTCTTTCCAGAAGTAATCAAATGATCCGTATAAACGGTTTGACAAGGTTGAAAAATCAAGACCGACGTTGGTTGTGCGGATCGTTTCCCATGTACGTGAGGTGGAAACGATATTTCCGTTGGTTGCCATCTGCCCCTTATTCCCTGGTCCGAATGGATAATAATCTTTGCTTAATGAAATCAATTGGATATAATCATAGAGACCGATACCTGATTGATTACCCATTTCACCGTAAGAAGCTCTTACTTTCAGGTCGTCAAATGCGTTAAGTTTTTTCATAAAGCCTTCTTCTCCAATACGCCAGGCTGCATTTACTCCTGGAAAATATCCCCAACGGTGGTCCGGGTGGAAGCGGGAACTTCCATCTGCACGTATGGTTCCTTCAATGGTATATTTGTTGGCAAATGTATAATTAACCCTTGAGAAGAATGAATTGATTGTCCAGGCTTCTCCTTCACTGTAAGCCGTTTGGTCTTCGGAACTACCTAATTGTAAAGACATGTTTTCCTGTTGGTCGAAATTGATTCGTTTTGCAGAGAACATATCATAATTCTCAGACTCGTTGGATGTACCGACCATTATGTTCAAATCATGCAGCTTATTGAAATTCTTTTTATACTCAGCGTATAAAGTGAAGTTCTTGGAAAGCCTTTTACTATATTTACGTTCAGCGCTGTTCGGTGTACGTTTTTCCCGGACATAGTTATTATCCCAATCGTAGTTGACGATGCTTTTGTTTGTAATGTTTTCATCTGAGTCGTATTTACGGATAACAGCCTGTCCGATTAGATTCAAACCGTCAATAATATTCCATTTCAACTGGTTGTTTATTGTGAAGTTTGTGGTAGTCTTATTCGCTATGCCACCATCTTCCAAAACCTGAGCAGGGTTGTCAAATCCTTCGAAGGTATAGAATCCTCCTTCCGGATTTCGTAGCGGAGCCCAGGAACGTGTTTTATAAATAAGTTCCCAGATATTTTGTCCTTCGGTTATACCGGAGGAGTAATTTCTGCTGCCGGATTCATACGACATATTAAGATCATAAGTCAGGTTTTTGAAAATTTCGATGCTGGATTTTGCACGGGCAAAATAACGTTTGTTGAGGTCTTCGCCGAATTTCGGTAAACCTTCTTCACGCTGATGTCCTAAAGATATCATGTAAGAATATTTTTCACCGCCTCCGGAGATATTCACATTGTAATTCTGCATATTGCTGTTGCCGATAAGCATATCGTTCCAATCCTGGTTTTTATAAAATTTAGGGTAACCGGTCCAGCGTCCCCACTGTGGAGAATCAGTCAATACCAAATCGCTGTTCTGGCGGATTAAATCCAATTCGTCTGCTGTATATTCAACCGGAAAAGAACCGTCTGTAATCTCTAATGCCATTTCCGCATGCTGCAATAAGTTGGCAGTCTTTTTCAGCAAAGCAGGAGTTTTTATTGAATAATAAGCATCAAAACCAACAGTTAGTTTTTGATTGCGTTTACCGCTTTTTGTTGTAATCAATACGACACCATCGGATGCACGTGCACCATAGATAGCTGCTGTTCCGTCTTTCAAAACAGAAATGTTTTCGATATCGGCAGGATTAATTGAATTGATATTTCCTTCTGCTCCGTCAATTAAGACAAGTGGAGTACCACCGTTGATGGAGGATACATCACGGATTTTCATTGTCATGTCTGAACCGGGAGCTCCTCCTGAACGGGTGATTGTCAACCCCGGAACTTCTCCTTGCAAAGCAGCGGCTGCATTTTGAACCGGGCGAGCTTCGAATGCCTTGGAATCTGCTGTGGAAACAGCACCACCCAGATTCGCTCTTTTTACCGTACCGTAACCAACCACAACCACTTCATCCATCAGTTGCGTGTCTTCTTTTAATTTTATAGCCAGAGTTGTTTCACGACCAGGGCGTAGTTCCATCATGCTATATCCGATGTAGGATATTTGCAAAAGGCTATTATCGGCAACATTTATAATGAAGTTACCGTCAACATCTGTAACTGTTCCGTTTGTAGTTCCCTTTTCTACAATATTGGCACCGATGATAGGATCGCCATTTTCATCCGTTACTTTACCTTTTACCACTTTTTTATTTTGTGTAACAGACTGGGTAACCGGACTTGTTTTAGTAGTCTTTTCAACCGGGTTAATCAGTATAAAATTATTTTCAGTGATTTCATATTTGATTCCTTCTTTTTCGAAGATTTGTTTCAGAATCGCTTCTACTGTCTGGTCTTTTACGTTGACAGATACTTTTTTATCTAAATTGATTTTTTCACTTTCATAGATAAAACGATAGCCTGACTGATTTTCTATCAGGAAAAGGACTTCCTTTATCGTTTGATTTTTTACTTCCAGCGATAGCCTGGTTTCCTGTGAATGGACGGCTGCTGAGATTTGAAGTGAAAATATGATCGAAAGCAATGTTGCTAATCTCATAATAGACAGAATCTTTTTAAGGGCCGGATACTGTTCCGACTTTGATATAGTTGAAAAATTCATATATTTGTAATTCGATTGTTAGTTAACACTAGTGTTGCAAGCACTAATTTTAATGATCTGGAATAGGCGGGGAATGTTGCACCATTTCCCGTCTTTTTGTGTTCATGATATTCTTACTTCATAGGCATTCTATTTAGAGGTTATACTTATATTTTTTCCTTTCACGGTATAATCGATGTTGCTTAGGCGGGATAAAACTCCTAATATGTCTGTTATGGTTTGTTCCTGTAAGACTCCGTCGTAGTGGATTTTTTTACCTAAATCTTTTGGGAGAGTAATGATGACATCGTATCTTCTTTCCAGATATTTGCATACGGTTGCCAGCGACATATGGTCCATATATAATTTATCGTTCAACCAACTGTAAGAATGCGATAGTATGCCTGATACCGGCTTTATTTCATTTGTATGCTTATCGAAGGTAGCCATATCTCCGGCATTCATTATTAATTTATTTTTTCCATGATTCAATTCGATACATCCCTCGACCAGAGATGCTGATACGGCTTGATCATCTTCGTATGCTTGTAGATTGAAGGAGGTCCCCCATACTTTTAACTGGAGTTCGTTTGCCATTTTTATTACAAAGGGTGTTTTACTTTTTGATACATCAAAAAAACCTTCCCCTTGGAAATGAACTTCTCTGACCTTTTTATCCGGATTATATGAATAGGTAATATTGGAACCTGAATTTAATTGAACCTTGGTCCCGTCCGGTAATGTTACTTCCGAGCGATTACCGTAATCGGCTGTCATGCTAACGGATATTTCCTGTTGTTTGTCGAACATTCCGGTAGTAGAAAGAATAAACATGCAGAGTATGGATGCTGCAACTCCGGAAGCCATATAGCCTATTTGGATTAAACGTTTCCGGATATTATTTTTCTTTGCATTTGTATGATTAACTTTTTCCCAGGCACGTTGTGTATCGAACGCTTCCTGTTCTATATAGGAACCGGCTTCTTTCCAAATTTTTTTATATTGTTCAAAGTCTTTTCTGTTAGACTCATCTTCATCCAACCACTCATTCAGAACAGGAGCTATGTTTGAATCATTTGCCCCATCTGATAAATGGTCTACTATCTGTTCGCCTATTTGTTTTTTCAAATCCATGAGCCTTGTTTTTATATATAAGACACAGCAAATAACAAAAGGTCCCATCCGGATTTTACATTTCTTTAAGCTCCAGGCATTTTTTTAGTTTCTGTAGTGACATCCAAATTTGGTTTTTAATAGTCTTTACCGAGATGTCTAACTTTTCTGATATTTCTTTTTGTTTTAAGCCTTTTATCCGGTGAAGAAGCAATACTTCCCTGCTACGGCTGGGAAGCCGGTTGATACAATCATAGAGAGCAATCCGGAACTCTTTGGTTTCGAGTGGCGTTTCTTCATAAGATAAAGTTAGTTGCTCTTCGCTGTTTGTCAGGTTGTTTAGGTGAGCTTTGGAACGAATATGGTTTAAAGCCAGGTTCTTAGCCATTTGATATAGATAGCCGGAGACGTTCTCCTTTATTGCTATTTTTTGCCTGTGGTACCACAGGTTCAGGAAAACTTCCTGAACCATGTCCTCTGTATCGTTCTTATCTTGTAATATAGCGTATACGTATTGGCAGAGGCGGGCATAATAACGATCAAACAGTTTATTATAACTGGCATAATCATTATTCCCGATTGCTCTCATTAGCATTTCGTCTGTGATCTTTGTTTCAGGCATCTATCGGTACATTTATCTCCTTGGTGTCCAAATATACGATATTTTTAATTAAAACAGTAAATATTAAGTATTATGAGAGGTGAAAAGTATCTATAAAAAAGGCTAGACCCGATTTCGGGTCTAGCCTTTTTTATGAGGTATGTAAAATTAGCTCTGTTCTTTCAGAATTACGTCATGTGCTCCTCCCTCTACAATACTGGTAGAAGAAACTAATGTTATTTTTGCATTTTTCTGCAAATCAGGAATTGTAATAGCACCACAACTGCACATAGTTGCAATAATCTTACCCAGTGTAACATTCAGGTTATCCTTCATCTTACCTGCATAAGGTACATAACTGTCTACGCCTTCTTCAAACTTCAGTGATTCATTTCCACCCATGTCATAACGTTGCCAGTTCTTTGCACGGTTGGAACCTTCACCCCAATATTCTTTTACGAAGTTATTTCCGATTTTCAGTTTTTTCGTAGGAGACTCGTCAAAACGGGCAAAATAACGTCCCATCATCAAAAAGTCAGCCCCCATGGCCAAGGCCAGTACCATGTGGTAGTCATGTACAAGACCGCCATCACTACAGATCGGTACATATACACCATGTTTCTGATAATATTCGTCACGTGCACGTGCAACATCAATCAAAGCTGTAGCTTGTCCGCGTCCGATACCTTTCTGTTCGCGAGTGATACAGATAGAACCGCCGCCAATACCTACTTTGATGAAATCGGCACCGGCTTCCACCAGATAGTTGAAACCGTCCTGGTCTACTACGTTGCCTGCACCTACCAACACTTTGTTGCCGTATTCTTTCTTAATCCAAAGCAACGTTTCCTGCTGCCATTCAGAATAACCATCGGAAGAATCGATACACAAAACATCGACACCTGCTTCAACTAAAGCCGGAACGCGTTCTTTGTAATCGCGGGTATTAATCCCTGCACCAACCAGTAATTTCTTGTCTGCTCCGGATAATTCTTTCGGATTATCGCGGTGGCTGTCATAGTCCTTGCGGAAAACAAAATATTGTAATTTCTGATTTTTATCGATAATAGGCAATGTGTTCAGTTTGTGGTCCCAGATAATCTGGTTCGCTTCACTTAAGCCCAAACCGACTTCTCCGACAATCAGTTTGGAGAACGGAGTCATAAAGTCTTTCACCTTTTTGTCTGCCGGATCCTTTTCTGCACGATAATCACGGCTGGTTACCATACCCAGTAATTTCCCATTAGGTGTACCGTTGTCTGTTATTCCGATTGTAGAATGCCCTGTTTTCTGGACCAACGCAATTACATCTGCCAATGTGTTTTCAGGAGTCAGGTTTGAATCACTGATAACAAAACCGGCTTTAAATTTTTTTACCTTGCGTACCATATCAGCCTGCGAGTCGATAGGTTGTGAACCGAAGATGAAAGATAATCCACCATTTCGGGCAAGTTCCATCGCTAACTCCGGTCCGGATACAGATTGCATGATAGCCGAAACGAATGGTATATTTAATTCGATTGCCGACTTTTCACCTGCTTTATGCTTTGCAAGAGGGGTTTTTAGCGAAACGTTGTTGGGTACACATTCTTTGGTGGTTAAACCGGGAATAAGCAAGTATTCTCCAAATGTCCTTGATACATCGTTTAAGTAAACTGCCATAATTGAATTATATTTACTGGATGATTTTTATTAGGGTACAAAAGTACTCAATTCTACCGTATAATAGAGCCTTTTTGCTGATAATTTTTTCCATAGAACTTTTAGCCCTTGAATAATGTTCTATTGACAGATTAAGTAAGGAGGATTTATTAATGAAAAAAGTAGTAGATAAAGCGAATACTCGCGGTTATGCAAATCACGGTTGGCTTAAAACTTACCATACATTCAGTTTTGCCAATTATTATAACCCCAATAGAATGCATTTCGGCATGCTCCGTGTTTTGAATGACGACACAGTAGCACCGAGTGAAGGTTTTGATACACACCCTCATAAAAATATGGAAGTGGTATCTATTCCATTGAAAGGATTTTTGCGCCATGGCGACAGCATACAAAACAGTGAAGTAATTACTCCTGGTTTTATCCAGGTGATGAGTGCCGGAACAGGTATATTCCATAGTGAATTTAACGACAGTCCGGAAGATAAACTGGAGTTTCTTCAGATATGGGTATTTCCACGTGAAGAAAATACATCTCCGAAGTATAATAACTATGATATTCGTGCTACCCAGAAACCGAATGAGTTAGGTGTGTTATTATCTCCGAATGGAGAATCAGAAGCTTCTCTTAATCAGGATGCCTGGTTTTTAATGGGTACATTGGATGCCGGGGTTGTAAAACAATATCAGTTGCATAGCAAAGAAAACGGTGTTTATCTGTTTGTTATAGATGGCGAGGTAGAAGTAGACAATACCGTACTTTCCAAACGGGATGGTGCCGGATTCTGGGAAACGGATGGTATTACTATCGAAGTGTTGAAAAAAGCGACAGTACTGTTAATAGAAGTACCTATGCATTGATTTATTTCAATGTAAAAAAGAAAGCAGGCTGGACGGTAATGTGCCGTGCCAGCCTTTATATTTTAATAAGCTTTGTCTGTGAGGAAATGAACCATCTGTGAAATAGCCCGGCTACATGCAGGGCAGAACGGAGCATAATCACGCATCATGCAATGGTCTTTCGGGCGGTAAATACCTTTGGATATATAACCACCTCCTTCAAACACTCCGGTCTTATCTTTATGTGTAGCATCCAGAGGTGTGGGGATTGGCGTTCCGGCAGGCAATAAATCTTTCCACTTGCTTTCAAAATCAACTAAAGTGGTGATGTTGGGCTCCCAAGGCTCATATTTCAGGTTATAGAAATCCTGGTAAGCCACTTCCGAAGAAAAATATTCATCGGCGAGTCCGGCAAAACTGTGTCCGAATTCGTGTGTAAATACAACCGGTGTTTTGGGGTGGTCTGCAGTTCCGCATGCATAGAAGTTATACATTCCGCCCCCTCCGTAAGTATCCGTATTAACCAGAATGAAAATGGCATCGCAGGGAACATTCCAAACGGCATCACGAACGGGTTTCATGTCTTGTGTTGTCAGATAACGGTCTACTCCGAAGGTATAATACCCCGTGTTGAGGGCGGTATTTTTAAATATGCCTTTTCCGGATACATCCGTACCGGACTCTTCTGAAATTACTTCTACAGCCCAAACATTAAAATCATTTTTATAATCAGTGAAGGGAGGCGTAGCGAATAATGCATCGGTAAAACGTTTGGCATCTGATACGAATTTTTCCTGTTCATTGGCTGTATAGCCTTCCCCGATAAAAACCAGGTCGACTTTTTCTGATGAATTGCCATTGTTTAAAACCGGATAGACTTTATTATCTTTCAGTTTTCCCCGGTCTATAAAAATGCTGGTTGGATCAATATCCATTTTCAGCAGGGGGTGAAATTTCATATCGGCTTTGTCGCGTGCCGTTATTTCGATTGAAACAGTTGATTTCGGGAAAGGAACAGAGATGCTGTTGTTCCATGACTGGCTTTCTGTTTTAGCTTGTTCTGTAGTACGCCATTCTTCAAAAAGCGTATTGAATCCTCTCGAATAAATCAGCTTATTGCTGGCTTTATCATATACATTAATATAATAGCCTCCATAGTTGAATTTGTCAATCAGATTTTTAATCGGACCTCCCCATACCGGTTCTTCGCGAAGAAGTTGGATCGCTGCAGATTGTGTTTGGGCATTACCACTTAGGGCAAAATCGACCCGGAGACTTTTTTTCTGAAAATACTTGTCGAACTCACTTTGTGCAAAAACGGATAGATTACAAAGGATGGCGGCAAAAAGAAGTAGATACTTTGTTCTCATGTTTTTAAGGTATTATATGATTGCGTTTATAGGATTCATTTTTGCAAATATAACTATATTTTGGATTAGGTCTTTTTATAAACTTTGTTTTACTTTGTGTTTTTGAAAAATCAATGTATATGAAACACTACAGGACGTTTATAGGTTTATTTATATGTTTAGTGGTCTGCAATTGGATAATGGGACAGGAAAAGAAAAATTTGAATATTGTATTTATTGGTAACAGCATTACTCAGGGAGTGATACTGGAAAATCCGGCTCACGATGCCCCTCCGGCAAAAGCGGCTCTTTATTTGAGCAAACAACCTTCTGTCGGCTCTGTGAAGTATGCCAACCGGGGAGTAAGCGGTTGTACTACGGTTGATTATTTGCCGCAGACAGAAAATCTGTTTCCGAAAGCTATTGTTGCAGCCGACCAGTTTAAAGATGAAACCTGGGCTACTTTGCTTTTCTCTATTATGTTGGGAACAAACGACAGTGCAATCACGGGACCGAACGGTGCGCCTACTTCTCCGGCTAAATACTATGAGAACATGAAAACGATCATCGATAAGTTATTAGCATTGTATCCCGATTGTAAAATCGTAGTACATCGTCCGGTTTGGTATAGTCCGAATACGTATAACGGGGCGAAGTATTTAGAGGAAGGCTTGAATCGTTTGCAAAGTTATTATCCGGAGCTCCAGTCGTTGGTATTGGATTATTCCAAACGTTTTCCCGGGCAAGTCTTTATGGGGGATACGGAGGGGTTCGACTACTTTAAAACTCATTATAAAACAGACCTTTTTCCGGAAGAAGGAAATGCCGGAACATTTTATTTGCATCCGAATGTGAAGGGAGCTGCCGTCTTAGGTACGTTATGGGGGAAAGCTATTATGAATGTACTATAAATACCTCGAAATATGGAAGATCTAATCAATACACGTTGCGGTTGGGCCGGAACGGACGAATTATACATAAAATATCATGACGAAGAATGGGGTAAACTCGTTACTGATGACCGAACCCTCTTTGAGTTTTTGGTACTCGAAAGTGCTCAGGCCGGATTAGCCTGGATTACTATCCTCCGGAAACGGGAAGGATACCGGGAAGCTTTTCTTCATTTTGATGTGGAGAAGGTTGCGCAAATGACATCAGAAGACGTCGAACGATTGATGCAATTTGATGGAATCGTTAAAAACCGGTTGAAAATCAATAGTACAATCAATAATGCGAAACTATATATGGTTATTCAGAAAGAGTTCGGTAGTTTTTACAAGTATATCTTATCATTCTTCCCCAACCAGCAACCTATCGTTAATAATTTCAAGAGTTTGGGGCAGATACCCGGCACATCTTCCGAGTCGGATGCGATAAGCAAAGATATGAAAAAGCGAGGTTTCAAGTTCTTCGGCTCAACAATCTGTTATGCTTTTTTGCAGGCGGCCGGCTTTGTGAACGACCATTTGGAAGGTTGTTTATGCAAAGTGACTCAATAAGAAATGTAAGGCTATAGTCGTTAATGATAAAGGGCTGTTTGACTTTCAATTGTCAGACCGCCCTTTCCAGTTTCTCCGTATTGTATATGGATTATCTTTTACCCAGTTGATGGTCTAAAATGGCAATATGGCAATCGCCAAACAGTTTCAGTTTTTCAACAAGGTTTTTAGCTGTCGCTTCTTCTTCCACCTGTTCGCGGACAAATCCCCACAAGAAATCCTGGGTTGCTTTATCTTTTTCAGCTGCAGCAACATCAACCAGGCGGTCAATCAATTCGGATACATGTACTTCATGTTCGTATACATGTTCAAATACTTCCAGTGGAGAACCGAAAGCTGTAGGTACTACATTTATTTGTTCCAGTTTAACCTGGCCGCCGCGTTTTACAGAGTAGTCGATCATTTTGTAGGCATGCTCCATTTCTTCTTCGGATTGTTTTTTCATCCAGTGTGCACATCCGTCGAGACCGATTTGGGAAAAATGGATATACATAGAGAGATACAGGTTGGATGACCACATCTCAGCCAATATTTGCTCATTCAGAGCGTCTGAAAGTTTTCTACTTAAAATCATAATGGTTCGTTTTAATAAAATTGCTTTTCATTAAAACAAACCATTATAACGTAAGGTTTACCGTAGAACCGGATTATTTGATTTCAATAATTTTTTCTGCTTTTTTAGCTTCTTCTTCAGTCCGTTTGGGAATAGAGATATTCAATACCCCATTTTCGACTTTAGCTTCGATTTTGTCTTTTTCGACATTGTCGGGAAGCACCATTGTCTGCTGGAATTTACTGTAAGAAAATTCACGGCGCAGATAGCGTCCGTCTTTTTTGTCTTCTTTCTTTTCTTCCTTTTTCTCCATCGATACAACCAAATTGTTGTTTTCGTCGATGCGGATACTGAAATCGTCTTTTGTCATACCCGGAGCAGCAACTTCAACCCGGTAATCTTTGTCAGATTCAATGACATTAATTGCTGGAGCTGTAGAGTTTGCTTTAATCATCCAGTCGTTGTCGAATAAATCATTGAATACATACGGTAACCAATTTTGACTTCTTCTCATCGGTGTCATAATACAGTCCTCCAATTATAAGTTAAACATTTATGAATAAATCTCTTGTTGATTTCGTTTTTAATCCGAACTCGTCAGATATATTTCAAAAGATGTGCCATTATGCAGATTGGCTTGTTAATAGAAATAAAGCTTGATAAATGAGTTTGAAAATGTAATTTACAGACTTTGATTTTTATTCTTTCCCTGAATTTGATACATGTTATGTGATTGAAAAAATGACAGTTATCATTTTAACGAATGCTGAAATTCTGGCATAAGACGAACCGTTTTGGCATTTATATAGCCTTTGAATATCAAATATGTCTTATATTTGGAGTCTTGTAAATAACTGGTTGAATATGAAGAATAAAATAAAGGCTATAGCCGAACATTTGAAAATTGCCGTACGTCATAATCCGGTAGAAGTGATATTGACCGTATTATTTTGTATAATAGGTTGTGCATCCTATGATTTAGCTGATAAGGACTGGATTATATTATTGAGTTATTTTCCTGCCTTGTTTCTGGTTACCTATACTTTAAATATATTGACCAGGGGAAAACGGTGGCGTTTTGTGTATTATGCCTCATTTTTCTTTTTCATCTTTTTTTGGTGGAAAACGAAAGAAGACCTGGTTACATGGGTGATAGCTGTTCTTTTCTTTCTGATTGGCGATTGGAAAACGGAGAACAAAGCTTTTGTCGAAAAAGGCCTTCACTTTCTCCGGGCCTTCTTTTCTGCCTTTCTTCTTGCAGGGGTAGCGTACTTGTTGTCTATTGCTATCTATTATTCCATACAGTATATTTTCGAATTGGGATATGAAAGTGAGAACCGTTTCATGACTTATGCGACAAGTATTGCTTTTGCCGGTGTTTTGCCTCTTTTGTTCCTGACTTTTCATCAAGAGAAGGAGGAGGAAGGATACAACAAACTATTTGATGTATTGATGAATTATGTACTCTCGCCCGCATTGCTTATATATACGGCTATCCTTTACCTCTATTTTATTAAGATTGCCGTATTGTGGTCTTTGCCCAAAGGGGCGGTTGCTATAATGGTTATGGCTTTTGTTTCTGCAACTTTTGTTTTTAAAGCTTGTCAGCCATTTTTACTTAGAAGATATTATGATTGGTTCTACCGTTTTTCGAGCCTGGCGGTATTACCCGCTCTGATTATGTTTTGGGTTGGAACTTCCTATCGTGTCAACCAGTATGGCTATACCGAAGACCGGGTTTATCTTGTGATAGTGGGTGTCGTTTTAACAGTAACAGCTTTGTTATTTATCTTCCGGCGTACGGGAAAATATCTTTATTCTGCATTATTGGCATTCGTATTACTCATTACGTTTACTTATATCCCCGGAATAACGGTAAAAGATATAGAACGGAGGTCGCAAGAGGGAAGAGAAAATACCGGAGTGGATATTTCCGGATATAACTATTCATCTGTTTTTATTGAAAATACGAATCCGGTGGATATTGCATCTTATAAGACCATGCAAAAGGTCTATTCTTATAAAAGGGATACAAGTATGATGTGGACTTTGGTTGAGAAGGATACGCTCTTTTTATATGATAAAAATGAACATTTGATTTTTCGGGAACATATACCGACTTTATTTAAAAGACAGATGGAGAAAGTCGGGCTTACTCCGTTCGATTCGATAAAGAAAGCCGATTATCCGGCATTGTTGCGGATAGATTTGGATTCGGCTTTACTCTTATTGGATGAAATATCTGTGGAACGTTTTTATCCGGATTCAGCCTATACCGTAAATGCTATTTATCCGGGATTTTATTTGAAGAAATAGATTCTACATGATAAGTATCATTTTCCCGTGTCATAGTTATGAATTTTGTAAATCATAGTTATGATTTGGAAAAATGATACTTATGATTTTATTGTAGCATTTGGAATAATTTGTCCAGTTTCGGTGCCATGATAATTTCCGTACGACGGTTTTTAGACCGTCCTTCGGCTGTCTCGTTATTATCGACCGGCATAAATTCACCACGTCCGGAAGGTTGGATCTGCAATGGATTTACACCGTAATCTTTTGTCAGGATACGAACGACAGAGGTTGCACGGATTACACTTAAGTCCCAGTTGTCTTTGAAGCGTGCAGTACTGATTGGTTTACTGTCGGTGTGTCCTTCGATGTAAACGTCGATGTCTGTTTGTTTGTTCAATACTTCCGCCAGTTTGGCGAGCGCTTCTTTTCCTCGTTTGTCTACATTGGCACTTCCCGATTCAAACAAGAGTTTGTCGGACATGGCAACATATACTTTACCGTCTTTTTCCCTTACGGTCAGTTCATCACTGCTGAATCCCAGCAAAGCCTCTTTTACACTACTGAGCAATTTCTGAACTTTTGCATTTTGGGCATTAATCATATCCTGCAGTTCATTGATAGTGCGTTCCCTGTTATCCAGCTCCGTCATTTTCTGGCTGAGAAGCGCATTCAATTTTTCCTGTTCGGACATGTTTGCATTTAGCATGTTTTCATAATTACGAATGTTCTGCCCTAAACGCACAGTATCCCGTTCGAGACCGTCAAGGCGTGCATTGAGCTTGTCATTGTCATCCCGGCTGTTGGCGAGTTTGTTTTGCAAATCGTCTCCACGGGCGATAGCTTCCAATCTGCCGTTTTCCGCCAATAAATACTTTTTCTTGGTTACGCAAGAAGAGCATACAAGCAGTGCTGAAACTGCAATCAATAAATACTTTTTCATATAAATCACAAATTTGGCGCAATGTAATATTTATTACATCTTACTTATATCTTATTTAAGATATTTGTGCGAAAATAAACCATAATTAAGGCTGTATGAAAATTAGGGAAATAATAAATGCAATATTGCCTTCGACGCGATGGAAACTGTTTGCTATTGTTGTGGGAGGTGTTGTTTGCGGGCTTGGTGCTTATACTGCATTTGCATCCAGAGCTTGGAGCTATTTGTCTGATGACCCGTCCGGTTGTGTCAATTGCCATATAATGGCACCTTATTATGCTACTTGGAACCACAGTTCACATAGCAGGAATGCAACTTGTAATGACTGCCACGTCCCACATCAGAATTTTGCCCGTAAATGGATGTTTAAGGGAATGGACGGGCTGAGGCATGCTGCGGTTTTCACGATGCGGGGTGAACCTCAGGTTATTCAGGCTCTCGAGGGTAGTGCTGGAGTAATCATGGACAACTGTATTCGTTGTCATACCCAGTTAAATACCGAATTTGTCAGTACGGGGAAAATCAATCATAAGGAAGTTCTTGCCGGTGAAGGAAAAGCCTGTTGGGATTGCCACCGGGATGTTCCTCATGGAGGCACAAATAGTTTGTCGTCTACTCCTAATGCGTTGGTGCCTTATCCTAAGATAAATACGCCGAAATGGCTGGAAGAAATGCTTACTGAATAACCGATAATTTTAAAATACGATTCATATGGAAAAGAAGCTGAAATCATGGCAAGGTTGGCTGTTGTTCTTTGTAACGATGGCAGTCGTTTTTGTATTGGGCATGTTTGCCTCGTCTGTTACCGAAAGAAGGGCGGAAATAGCGAGTGTCTTTAACAATAAAAAAGTTGAGATAAAAGGGATAGAGGCGAAAAACGAAGTATTCGAACCGAATTATCCCCGCGAATATCAAACCTGGACACAGACTGCGGATACCAGTTTTACAAGCCTTTATAATGGTAGCCAGGCGGTGGATGTATTGGCACAGCGTCCGGATATGGTCATTCTTTGGGCGGGATATGCTTTTTCTAAAGATTATTCAACCCCACGCGGACACATGCATGCTATTGAAGACATGCGTCATACGCTTCGTGTCGGTTCTCCGATGACTGATACTGAAGGTCCTCAACCGGCAACTTGCTGGACTTGCAAAAGCCCGGATGTACCCCGTATGATGGAAAGTATAGGGGCGGAAAATTTCTATAAGGCAAAATGGGCAGCAATGGGAAAAGAAATCGTGAATCCGATTGGTTGTGCCGATTGCCATGAACCTGAGAATATGAACCTGCATATCAGCCGCCCGGCTTTGATAGAAGCGTTCCAACGTCAGGGAAAAGATATAAATAAGGCGACCCCGCAGGAAATGCGTTCGCTGGTGTGTGCACAATGCCATGTGGAATATTACTTCAAAGGAGACGGTAAATATCTGACATTTCCCTGGGATAAAGGGTTTACTGTAGAAGACATGGAAGCTTATTATGATGAAACGGGCTTTTCCGACTTTACTCATAAATTGAGCCGCACACCGATATTGAAAGCACAGCATCCCGATTATGAGATTTCACAGATGGGTATCCATGCGCAACGCGGAGTGTCGTGTGCCGATTGCCATATGCCTTATAAGAGTGAGGGTGGTGTAAAATATAGCGACCATCATATTATGAGCCCGTTGGCTATGATTGACCGTACTTGCCAAGTATGCCATCGTGAGAGTGAAGAAACCTTACGTAATAATGTATACGAACGCCAGAACAAAGCACGTGAAATGCGAGATCGTCTGGAAACAGAATTGGCAAAAGCACATATCGAAGCTGCTTTTGCATGGGATAAAGGAGCAACAGAAGCGCAAATGGCTCCTGTCTTGAAATTAATCCGCCAGGCACAATGGCGTTGGGATTTCGGCGTGGCTTCACACGGTGGTGCTTTCCATGCTCCGCAGGAAATTCAGCGGATTTTAGGAAACGGATTGGATAAGGCTTTACAGGCGCAGTTGGCTGTAAATAAGGTGTTGGCTAAGTTGGGCTATACAGATGAGGTTCCAATGCCGGATATTTCAACAAAAGAAAAAGCGCAGAAATATATCGGTTTGGATATTCCTGCCGAACGTACACAGAAAGAAGAATTTCTGAAAACAATCGTCCCGAAGTGGTTGGAAGAAGCGAAGGCAAATAATCGTTTGGCAAAGAATAGCTGATAAATAATATATGTGGAATACTACGTGGAGATATGCAGAAGGATGGACTATTGGAATAGGCTTGTTTATGACAGGCATAATCCTCCAGTTGACTGTGGGAAAAGTGGATACAGCTTTTGTGCAGTATCCGGTTAATCTTATTTTTGGAGGAGGATACTTGATTATTCTTATTCTTTTACATTTTCTGGGTCGGATAAAAACACCGCTTCGTTGGTTCTCCGGCTTGGAGGCAAGCATAACTTCATTGTTGTCGTTGTTAGTGATGGTTATCTTGATGGGGCTGACCAGGCAGGTCGTCCCATCTGAAAATCTTTCATCAGGCGGGTTGGCATGGTTAGGATTTATGCAGATGACTTCTTCATGGCCTTTCATTCTGTTATTCCTTTATTTTTTATCTGTTTTGGGACTGGTTACGCTTCGGAAAATAAGCAGTTTCCGGTGGAAAGATATTCCTTTCTTTTTGAATCATGCCGGGCTTTTTATTACACTTTGGGCAGCAATATTGGGTAGTGGGGATTTACATAGGTTGCGCATGACTGTTTCGAAAGATGCTGTTGAATGGAGAGCTATCGATGAAAATAACGAACTGACGGAACTTCCGCTTGCTATCGAGCTGAAATCATTTGTAATAGAAGAATATCCTCCGAAGTTAATGTTGATAGATAATATAACAGGGAAAGCCCTGCCGGAAAAACAACCGGTTAATTTCCTTGTGGAGGAAGCGCCGTGTTCGGGCAGCTTGTTGGATTGGGAGGTCGAAGTGAGCAATTATTTGCCGATGGCTGCTTGTGTGGCAAATGCAGATACGGTAAATTTCGTAGGCTTCAATTCGGAAGGTGCGACATCCGCATTATATGTTAAAGCCCGGAATAAGCGTAGCGGGGCTATGCATGAAGGTTGGATAAGTTCGGGTAATTATATGTTTCCTTATGTAACATTGCCTTTAGATGAGAACATGGTAATGGTTATGCCGGAACGCGAACCGAAACGTTTTGTTTCCGACGTGATTGTATATAAGGAAAAAGATAAACAAAAGGTTGAAGCACGGATTGAAGTGAATAAACCGTTGAACGTTGCCGGCTGGAATATCTACCAGTTGAGCTATGATGAAACAATGGGGAAATGGAGTAATTCAAGTGTTTTTGAATTGGTGCGCGACCCTTGGTTGCCAATTGTATATACCGGTATTTTTCTAATGCTTGCCGGCGCCGTCTGCCTCTTCGTGCAAGCGCCGAAGAAAGGGAGGGTTGAATGATGGATTGGGGAAGTTTTATCTATATGGCTATGCCTGCGTTGCTTTGTTGGATTATGGCGGCATGGTGTGCTTATAAACTGAAAGGGTTTACTTGGGCTGTGGCATTGAATGGATTGGGATTGACTATCTTCCTTGCTTTTATCATAGGATTGTGGTTCTCTCTCGAGCGTCCTCCTTTACGGACTATGGGGGAAACCCGTTTGTGGTATTCTTTTTTTCTGCCTGTAGCAGGAGGTATTACGTATATCCGTTGGCGGTATAAATGGATACTGTCATTCAGTACATTGCTGGCTGGTGTTTTTATTTTTATAAACCTGCTGAAACCGGAGATTCATAACAAGACCTTGATGCCGGCTTTACAAAGTCCTTGGTTTGCTCCGCATGTGATTGTTTATATGTTTGCTTATGCCATGTTGGGAGCTGCCGCTATTGTTGCGGTATACCTGTTATATCGTTCCCGGAAACAGGCAGTGAGTAGCGATATGATGGCACTATGTGATAATCTGGTTTATGTGGGGACTTCTTTCCTGACAATCGGAATGTTGTTTGGTGCTATCTGGGCGAAAGAGGCGTGGGGGCATTATTGGAACTGGGACCCGAAAGAGACTTGGGCGGCTGCAACTTGGATGGGAAATTTATTATACATTCATTTCAGGCTTCACCAACGTTTGCGGACTTCGGTGGCATTAGGGATATTGATAGGATCGTTTATTCTTTTACAGGTTTGTTGGTTCGGGGTAAATTATTTGCCCTCCGCACAAGGCAACAGTGTGCATACTTATAATATGGGTTGATTTATGGTAATTGAAAATTAGAAAATAACATCAAGACTTATGAAAACACTATCAGTTATTATTTCCGGTTTACTGTTTTTGAGTTCCGGTGTCATCCGTGCGGAAGAAAACGGGCACAAAGACAAGAAAGAGAATATATTCTTTATGAATGTACAAATACGTCCTCGTGCGGAGTATCGGAATGGGGCTCTTTTTCCTCGTGAAAAAGGAGAGAGTGCGGCAGGATTTATCAATAATCGTGCCCGTTTGTCGTTGGGATATGAGCGGGAGAATCTTTCAATCGGTCTTTCTGCCCAGCATGTGGGAGTGTGGGGGCAAGACCCGCAGATTGATAAGAACGGGCGTTTTATACTGAATGAAGCCTGGGCGCAATTAAATTTCGGTACAGGTTTTTTTGCCAAATTAGGACGTCAGTCTCTTGTGTATGATGATGAACGCCTTTTGGGGGGACTGGACTGGAGTGTTGCCGGGCGTTACCATGACGCATTGAAATTAGGTTATCAGAATGCAAATAATAAGTTGCATTTGATAGTTGCATTCAACCAAAATGATGAAACACTTATCGGTGGAACCTATTATGCTCCGGGGGCACAACCTTATAAAACGATGCAAACACTTTGGTATGAACATACTTGCAGTAAAGCATTCCGTGCTTCTTTCCTTTTCATGAATCTGGGAATAGAAGGTGGGGACATCGAGAAAAAAGAGTCTGATACAAAGTTTATGCAGACATTAGGAACCAATTTGTATTATACGCCCGGTAATTGGTCATTTGGCGGAACATTCTATTACCAGTTCGGAAAAAGTAAAGCCGGAAAAGATATATCAGCTTTTATGTGGGCTGTTAATGCCGGTTATCAAATTGATCCGCGTTGGAAAGTGGCTATCGGCAGTGATTATCTAAGCGGAGCGGGTAATGACCCGGTCGGAAAATATAAGGCATTCGACCCTTTGTATGGAACACATCATAAATTTTACGGGGCTATGGATTATTTTTATGCCTCTTCTTTTAAAAACGGGTTAAACCCGGGGCTTTGGGATAATCAGCTTTCCGTGGCTTTCAAACCGGTAAAGAAAGTAAACCTTTCTCTTGCTTATCATTATTTTTCAGTAACGGGAGATGTTTATGAAAAAAGTGGAGAGAAAGCAAACCGTGGATTGGGGTCTGAATTGGATTTTCAAGTGGACTGGCAGATAATGAAAGATGTCAAATTGTCGGCAGGATATTCTACAATGTTAGCTGGCAAAACAATGGAATTGGTGAAAGGTGGAGATTCATCCAGTTGGCAGGATTGGGGATGGTTGTCTGTTAATATTAATCCCCGCATTTTTACTGCTAAGTGGTAAGAGTTGTTAGTATTGGAAATTCCTCTATATTTGTAGGAGGATACGTCTAATACTAAAAATAAAACGATGGACATTACAGAAATATTTAAAATACCGCTTTTCAAAGACTTAACTTTGAAAATGCAGGAAGAACTGCTCGATAATCTGGAATATACGATTGATCATTATTCCAAGGGAGAGACAATCATCCGTCAGGGGTCACCCTGTAATGCCCTACATGTTTTAATAGAAGGGAAATTAAATGTGGATGTACTGGATGTTTCCGGCGTAGAAGTACGTGTGGAAACTATCCAGGCGCCGCGTACTTTTGCAACCCCTCATTTGTTTACCAAACAGTGTGTTTTCCCTGCAACTTTTACGGTTGAAGAGGATGCAACATTGATAAGAATACCCAAAGACCATTTTTTTAAAGTGATGAGTAGCATGCCTCAGTTACTTCGTAGTTTCCTTTGTGTCAGCACAAGTTGTAATAAATGTATAATGACGAGATTGAGAGTCTTGTCTTTCAGAGGTATCCGCAGCCGGTATATTTATTATTTGTTAGATCATTTGGAAAAAGGGGCGGATGTCGCTGTAATAGAGCATAATCAGGTGCAACTTGCAGAATATTTTGGAGTGACGCGTCCTGCCTTGTCCAAAGAAATCCGGAAATTAGTAGATGGTGGTTTTATCTTGCTCCTTCCTAAAAATAAAGTACGTATATTGAATCGGCAAGGGCTTGCCAGTATGTTGTGATAATAGCTAAAGCAAGGAGTGTGCTACTCCCTGTCTGTTTATTGTTTAAATCAATTATAATCTGTACCTTTGTCCGGTAAACAGAAATAGTAATGAAATACAATACAGAAGAAAAAAAAATGGCTATGCCCGAATATGGACGCAATATTCAGAATATGGTGGATTATTGTGTGACCATAGAAGACCGGGAAGAACGCAAACGTTGTGCCAATACAATTATAAATATAATGGGGAATATGTTTCCTCATTTGCGTGATGTGAATGATTTCAAACATATCCTTTGGGATCATTTGGCAATCATGGCGGATTTTAAACTGGATATCGATTATCCGTATGAGATTATAAAGAAAGAAGACTTATATACACGCCCTCCGCGTTTACCGTATAACAATTCCCGTATCCGTTACCGTCATTATGGGAAGACGCTCGAGTTAATGATACATAAAGCTACGGAATTTGAAGCAGGAGTAGAAAAAGACCAGCTTATCAAACTATTGGCTACCCAGATGAAGAAATCTTTTCTTACCTGGAATAAAGAGTCGGTGGATGACCGTAAGATATTTAAGGATCTGGACGAGTTGTCGGAAGGTAAAATCGTATTGGACGAAGATGTCCATAAACTACTGGAAAGCCGGGATATCCTTGCCCGCAATAATACCAACAACAGTAAAAAAAACAACTATACGCGTAAAGGCAGATGAGTTCGTTTGTCATAGAGGGAGGCTATAAATTATCAGGGGAAATCATTCCGCAGGGCGCAAAGAATGAGGCTCTACAGGTGATTTGCGCAACCTTGCTTACCGCAGAAAAGGTAACGATACACAATATACCGGATATCCTGGATGTAAACAACCTGATACAGCTTTTGCGCGATATGCAGGTGAAAGTGGACCATCCGGCTGCCGGAACCTATACGTTTCAGGCGGATTCAATAGACTTGAATTATTTGCAGACCGATGAGTTTCTGCGTAAAAGCGCCAGTCTCCGTGGTTCCGTGATGATTGTCGGACCGCTTGTGGCACGCTTTGGCAAGGCTCTGATTCCCAAACCGGGAGGCGATAAGATCGGCCGGCGCCGTTTGGATACTCATTTTGTAGGTATACAGAAGTTAGGTGCATGTTTCGGTTATAACCAGGAACGCCAGGTCTATGAAGTGGAAGCCAAGAAACTGAAAGGCACTTATATGTTGCTGGACGAAGCTTCGGTGACCGGTACTGCCAATATCCTGATGGCTGCCGTTTTAGCAGAAGGCAAAACAACGATTTACAATGCCGCATGCGAACCTTACCTGCAGCAATTATCATCTATGCTGAACCGGATGGGTGCCCGTATTTCCGGAGTTGGTTCCAATTTATTGACAATAGAAGGCGTTGAGGCGCTCGGAGGGACAACACATACGATTCTGCCGGATATGATTGAAGTCGGCAGTTTTATCGGTATGGCCGCCATGACCGGGTCCGATATCCTGATAAAAAATACAGGTTATGAAAAGCTGGGGATTATACCGGAATCGTTCCGTCGCCTCGGCATAACCGTTGAACAACAAGGGGACGATATTTATGTACCTTCCCACGATTCTTACCAGATAGATACGTTTATCGATGGTTCTATCATGACTATAGCAGATGCTCCCTGGCCGGGATTGACACCGGACTTGCTGAGTGTCTTTTTGGTTGTGGCGACCCAGGCTGTAGGGAGCGTACTGATTCACCAGAAAATGTTCGAAAGCCGCTTGTTCTTCGTAGACAAGCTGATAGATATGGGAGCCCAGATTATCCTGTGTGACCCGCATCGCGCTACGGTAATAGGATTGGGAAACCGGTTCAAGTTGCGTGGTTCCAATATGGTATCGCCGGATATCCGTGCGGGAATCGCCTTGCTGATTGCAGCAATGAGTGCCGAAGGAACCAGCCGTATTCATAATATCGACCAGATAGACCGTGGATATCAGGATATAGACAGGCGCTTGAATTCTATCGGGGCACGCATTACCCGTTTATAAAAATCTTTTGCGATGATAAAGAAGGAGGATGTTTTTAAGATAGGATTGTTTACCAAGCCTCACGGCATAAAGGGGGAAATCGGATTAATGACAAGCAGTGATGTGTTTGATGATTCGGAGGATCTCTATATTGTTTGCGATATGGATGGTATTCTGGTTCCTTTCTTTGTGGAAGATTACCGGTATAAGACAGATAATGTGATTCTTCTGAAATTGAAAAATGTGGATGACGAGCAGGCGGCGAGGGAGTTTTCCAATCGCGAGGTTTTTTATCCGCTGGATAAGATGGAGGATGACTTGATTGGCGATATTACCTGGGATTCATTTATTGGATATCAGGTTGTCGATGAGGCTATTGGTGAATTAGGAGCGATTACGGATGTCGACGAATCGACAATAAACGTTCTTCTTCAGATAGATCATAAAGGAAAAGAAATATTGTTGCCGGCGGCTGAGGAATTGATTCTATCTGCGGATCATGAAAACAAGACGCTGACTGTTTCCGTTCCGGAAGGTTTGCTTGATTTATGAATCTGACTATTAATATACATGGCACGGAAGCAACGAAAATTAAATAAGAAATCATTTTGGCACCGGATACGGTTCAAATATAAACTCTCTTTTTTCAACGAAGGGACATTGGAGGAAGTTTGGTCGTTCCGCTTGTCACAACTTTCCGCATTTGCAACATTAGCTTTATTCGCTTTTTTGCTGATTGCTTTTACAGCCTTTATCATCATAAAGACTCCGATACGAAATTATTTGCCGGGTTATCTGGATGTGGAAATCCGTAAGGAAATCGTGCAGAATGCGTTGAGAGCAGACTCACTGGAAAGGATGTTGCAGATTCACTCTCTCTATTTGAATAATGTGTCTGGTATTTTATCCGGAACCATGCCGATAGATTCAATCCGCGAGATTGACTCGTTGGCCCGTACGAAACCGGATTATAATATTCCCCGTTCAAAAGAGGAAGAACAGTTTGTGAAAGACTATGCAGAGGCCGAAAAATATAATCTGACGGTTTTAGACCCTCACCAGGTACCTGCTGAAGGCGTGTTCTTCTATAAGCCGGTAAACGGGGTTGTGTCTTCCCATTACGAACCGGAATTGCGCCACTATGGTGTGGACGTGACCGCATCTCCGAAAGAAAGTGTGCTGGCTACATTGGACGGGACAGTAACCTTTGCCGGATTCGATCCGAATTTCGGGAATGTGATACAGATACAGCATAAAAACGGATTTCTATCTATCTATAAACATAACGAACTATTGCTGAAAGAAATCGGGGATCGTGTTGTGGCAGGTGAAGCGATTGCTCTGATAGGCAATACGGGGAAATTATCGACCGGGCCGCATTTGCATTTTGAATTGTGGTATAAAGGTAATCCGGTTAATCCCGAAGACTATATAGCTTTTTAATCATCCATGAAAAGAAATTTAGCCATATTAGGCTCTACAGGCTCTATTGGTACACAGGCTCTGGAAGTTGTCAGCGAACATCCGGACCTTTTTGATGTGTATGCCCTGACTGCAAACAATCAGGTGGATTTGCTGATTAACCAGGCACGTAAATACATGCCTGAAGTGGTTGTGATAGCGAATGAACAGAAATATCCGGAGCTGAAAGAAGCGCTGGAAGACCTTCCTATAAAAGTCTGGGCGGGTTCGGAGGCTATTGCCCAGGTGGTCCAGTCGGAGCCGATTGATATGGTACTGACGGCTATGGTGGGGTATGCAGGTCTGAAGCCGACCATCAGTGCGATTAAAGCCGGCAAAGCTATCGCATTGGCAAATAAAGAAACTTTGGTGGTTGCCGGTGAGTTGATAACCGCTTTGTCTGCCGAACACAAAGTACCCATCCTGCCGGTCGATTCTGAACATTCTGCCATTTTCCAGTGTTTAGCCGGAGAATGGGAGAACGAAGTGGAGAAGATATTGCTGACGGCTTCGGGCGGTCCTTTCCGGACAAAGTCGCTGGAAGAGCTTGCTACGGTAACAAAAGCACAGGCATTAAAACATCCGAACTGGCAGATGGGAGCCAAGATAACGATCGATTCCGCTTCGATGATGAACAAAGGTTTTGAAATGATTGAAGCGAAGTGGTTGTTTGGTGTAACTCCCGAACAAATACAGGTGGTTGTGCATCCCCAGTCGGTAATCCATTCGATGGTACAGTTCGAGGATGGCGCCGTGATTGCGCAACTGGGCATACCGGATATGAAATTGCCTATCAGTTATGCGTTCTCTTATCCGAAACGGTTGAAGAGTAAAGCGCCCCGTTTGGATTTCAATCAATATGCCACCTTTACGTTCGAAGAACCGGATATGAAGCGTTTCCGTAACCTGGCATTTGCTTTTGATGCCATTCGAAAAGGAGGAAACATGCCTTGTATACTGAATGCAGCCAACGAAGTAGTGGTGGCAGCCTTCCTGCAAGACCGGGTGGGTTTTCTGCAAATGAGTGAAATTATAGAGAAAACAATGGAAAAAGCGTCCTTTATAACGGTTCCGTCTTATGAAGATTATGTGGCTACCGATGCGGAAGCACGGAGGATTGCGGAAAGTTTGTTGAGTTGAGAGTAGTTGAGTTTTAAATAGAAATAAATAGACAGTAGATACTAAATGGAAACATTTTTGATTAAAGCGCTACAGCTCATTCTGAGCTTGTCGATACTGGTGCTTGTCCATGAGTTCGGGCACTTTCTCTTTGCTCGTATATTTAAGGTGCGGGTGGAGAAGTTTTACCTTTTCTTTGACCCGTGGTTCTCATTATTTAAGTTCAAGCCTAAAAACAGTGATACGGAATATGGTATAGGCTGGTTGCCTTTAGGCGGATATTGCAAGATATCCGGTATGATTGACGAAAGCATGGATAAGGAGCAGTTGGCACAGCCGCCCAAACCTTACGAGTTTCGTTCCAAGCCGGCCGGGCAGCGTTTGATGATTATGATTGGCGGGGTCTTGTTCAACTTCCTGCTGGCTCTGTTTATCTATTCCATGATATTGTTTACCTGGGGAGATACCTATTTGCCTTTGAAGAATATGAAGGCGGGTATGAATTACAGCGAAACATTCCAGAATGTAGGTTTCCGGGATGGCGATATCTTGCTGAAAGCGGATGGCGTAGAGTTGGAACGCTTCGGGGAAGCAAGTTTCCGCCAGGTGGTAAATGCAAAAACGGTAACCGTATTACGCGATGGGGTAGAAGCTGAAATTGCTATACCGGAAGATATGATGCAACGTGTGATGCGCGACAAGAAAGGGTTTGCCGACCCCTTCCGTTTCCCGATGGTTATACGCGAACTGGAAAGCAACAGCCGTCCTGCGGCAGTAGCCGGGTTATTGCCTAAAGACAGTATCGTTTCTATAAACGGTATTTCCACCCCTTTGTTTGAAGACGTATCCAAACAGCTTGAGCAGAACAAGGATGCGGATATAACAGTAGGCTTTTACCGCGACGGTTTGTTGAAATCGTTGACTTTGCATACGGATACAGCCGGAAAGATGGGAGTAATGGTGATGTTGCCGACGGATTTGTATCCGACCGTAACTCGCAATTATGGTTTCTTTGAATCATTTCCTGCTGGTGTAACCTTAGGGGTGAACACCTTGAAAGGTTATGTAAGCGACATGAAATATGTCTTTACCAAGGAAGGGGCTTCCAGCTTGGGCGGTTTCGGTACAATCGGTAACCTGTTCCCTTCGGAATGGGATTGGCGGACTTTCTGGAAACAGACGGCATTCCTTTCCATCATCCTTGCCTTTATGAATATTCTGCCTATACCGGCATTGGACGGCGGACATGTAATGTTCCTGATTTATGAAGTGGTGGCACGTCGCAAGCCGAGTGATAAATTCCTCGAATATGCTCAGATTGTGGGTATGCTTTTGTTGTTCTCCCTGCTGATTTATGCGAATGGAAATGACCTGTTCAGGTATTTCTTCAAGTAGAGAATAAGATATAAACTATATAAGAAGTCGCCACTATCCGGGGTCGTTCCGGGCAGTGGCGATTTTTTGTGTTTATAGATTCCATCTATCTGCGCAGATTGTTGCCATTACCCGGTACATAGTTGCTGCTATGTTCCGGGTAGTAACAAAGAACTGCGCAGGTAATAAAGACGATCCGTGCAGGTATTTATTACAATGTTTTTTATCTGTTATTCCGGATGTAATCTTGCAAAGTAAAGTCTTTGGGAGCGGATGGTTTGCCGGGAACCGTCTCTGTCGTATTGATAAATAACTTTTGATGGTTCGATACGAAACGGTTCAGGAAACTGAGGATATCGTATCGGTTGTTTTCCATAGGAATATTGGCCATTTCGTGTCCGGCATCTTCTGCAAGATAGAAATAGTAAGGAGATTGGTTCTCTTTCAGTTGTCCGGCAATAAAATTGGAACCCCAGAGTCCCATGTCCTTTAATACCGCTTTTTCGAACGGAACGGTCCGGTCTGCATTCCCATGGAAAAGCATAATGGGGCAGGGGAGATTTTTCCATTGGGGAGCACCCATACTGCATATGGCTCCGGCAAATGAGATTACACCTGCATAATTGAAACCTTCCGGTAGCAACTGTGCCTGTTTGCTTTGATTGCAGATTTCATACTCGGCTTGCAGGACGGTGATAGCCCCGGCACTTGAACCGCAGGCAACAATCTGTTCGGGGTCGATTTTCCAGTTATCGCCATTTTCAACCACATAGCGGGTTGCGCCGTAGAAGTCTTCTACCGCAGCACCTATTGCCTGTTTCAATGTGGCGGCAAAGCCCATCGGGTCTGCCATCTTGGAAGGGTCTGCGTGTTTCAGTTCGGTACGGTAGTCGGTGGAAACCACTACATAGCCGTTTTCCGCAAGGAAATGGAAGTAAGGGATATAATAAGCTTCATCCCGTTCCCCGCCTTTGAAGCCTCCACCGAAAGCAAAAAGAAGTACAGGTCTGGGCAATGTATCCTTTGTCGTATTTATTACTTCGTATTTGTCGAGTTTCAGTGTGTCGGTACCCTTGATGGCAAACGAATAGGTCTGCTTGTCGACAACCGGATTATTCTTCTGACGGACCGGGCACGAACATCTCGTAAAATTTAGGATGACGATTGCTAAAACGGTATAAAACAAATGCTTATTCATAGAATATATCTTTTAATAATGGAACCTTCGCAAAGGTATATCTTTTTTTTACTACCTTTGTGCGTTTTCCTGTTTTGTGGAAGGAAATCTATGGCTATCAAAATGCAATCGAGATGAAAAAGAAATCGTTATACGGAGTACTTGCTGTTTGTTTATTTATGCTGTCGTCTTGCCTGGGAGACCCGGCAAGCAATCTGACACTTGCAAACCAAGCCGGGGTGGTTACTTTGACCCCTTTAAAAGCTATCTATGTGAAAGGCGGGGATGTCCTTTCTTCGACGGAATTCCAGAATGCGGCGGTGGATCAGGACGAATGTATCTTATTTGATTATTCATTCGACCCCAGCCTGCCATTGAATACGGAAGGTTCGCTGACTTATAAGACGGCAAATATCTATGCAAATACACTTACCCGTGTAAGTAAGTGGAACTTGTTTGATGTCTTGAGGGATACGGTAAAACCTGCAAAAGACGAACTTACACTTACGCTTCTTCAGAACCGGTATGCCTATATCCGCGGAAGATTGTTTTTATTTGCGGAAATGAACCACCGGACTAACCAGAAAGATAGTTTTGCGTTGTCGTACAATCCGCAGCAGCAATTGGACGGAAGCAAGGTGTACGATTTATATTTGAGCACGATTCGTCTGACTACGGATACGACTACCGCCCGTTCGATGATTATACCTTGCGCTATCGATATCCAGAATTTTATAAACGGAGCCAATACGGTGGAAGAGGACGAACAGAAGGTGGTAAATTTCAGAATCAGGTATGTATCCGGCTTTAATGCCGATACGACGAAATGCGTCTGGAAATCGACAGATGTATTGACCGTAACACAGAATTAATTGCTTAGTTGACAAAAACGGACTACAAAGATGTATAAAGAGATATTTAAGTGGGTAATCGCAATCATTTCCCAGCCCGGCAAGGCGTGGATGATGCTGACAAAGAAGGAGGAAAGCGACGATGAGTTTTTGTCCCGGTTTGTGTATCCGCTGATTGGACTGGTTACTGTAGCTGCTTTTCTTGGCGTATTGTTCACAAGGAAAGAATTTGATGTGGAACTGGCGTTGAAATCGTCTATTAAAACATTGGTGTCTTCGTTCGGAGGTTTTTATTTGGGCGCCTATTTCCTGAATGAAGTCTGGCAGGGCTTTTTCAAGCGGGAAAAAGATATGAAATTAATGCAGCGTTTTGTGGGGTATTCCTCTTCCCTGATGTTTGCCCTGAGTGTTGTATTAATGTTGCTTCCCGAGTTCTTTTTTCTCCGCATATTTGTTCTATATACGTTCTATATTGTTTGGGAAGGTGCCGGACCTTATATGCAGATAGAAGAAAATGCCCGTTTGAAGTTCACCGGTGTGGCAACGGTTATTATCCTGCTGACTCCTTCGGTGATAAGTATCCTGCTTGCATTATTGATGCCCGGACTAAATATCTGACAGATTGTCTTTAAATGAAATGAAAGAAAAGATTAGCAACAACATACAAATCAAGAATAAGCGGGCGACGTTCGACTACGAGTTGCTCGATACATTTACCGCAGGAATCGTACTGACCGGTACGGAAATCAAGTCCATCCGGTTGGGGAAAGCCAGCCTGGTAGATACATTCTGTATTGTGGAGAAAGGTGAGTTGTGGGTGAAGAATATGTATGTGGCTGAATACTTTTACGGAACATACAATAATCATGTGGCGCGAAGGGACCGTAAACTCCTGCTTACCAAAAAAGAATTAAAGAAGATTGAAAGTGCCGCCCGTAACAGCGGTTTTACGATTGTGCCGACCCGCCTTTTTATCAACGACAAGGGATTGGCAAAGATTGTCGTAGCCATAGCCAAGGGTAAAAAGGAATATGATAAACGCGATTCCATCAAAGAGCGCGACGACCGCCGTGAGATGGACAGAGCTTTCAAGCGGTAATTACCAGAAATATCCATCTATTTTTACATAGTCTGCAAATGGGGACAGGTCAACACATAATTTCCCGGATATGGAAATGTATAAAAATGGCTTTACCCAAGGCCGGAAAAACTTGTGTCTGGCTTTTGAAGATTATCCTTCCGATATCTTTGCTGGTCAGGATTCTGCAATACTCCGGTCTGTTGGATATATTGTCCAGCTATCTCGAACCCATATTCTCTTTACTGGGTTTGCCGGGCGAAACGTCCATTGTGTTCCTGACAAGTATTTTCAGTCCCCTTTATGCTCCGATAGCATTGATAACTTCCATGTCGCTCGGCATTCGCGAGGTTACAATCCTTGCCCTGATGTGCCTTACTTCCCATAATCTGCCGGTAGAGTCGTCCGTACAGGCGAAAACCGGTTCGTCTTTTTGGGTAATGAGCTTTTTGCGCTTGACAATGAGTTTTGTAATCGCTTTTTGTCTTAACAAAGTGATGCCTCATACCGGTTGGGGGACAATTGAAATCACCCAGAGTGCCGCCGTTTGCGAGAATCTGCTGGAAGTATTTGTCCTTTGGCTGACCACTTCGACAAAGGTCATTATTACTATCCTGGTGATTGTAACATTTTTGATGGTGCTCCATTATATTCTGGATGAGTTTAAGTTAATGAAAGGCTTATCCTCTGTTTTTTCACCGTTGATGAAAGTATTCGGACTGCCCCATGAAGCCGCATTCCTCTGGTTGGTCGGCAATGTTGTGGGGTTGGCGTACGGAAGTGCTATCATGGTGGAGGAGATGAACCAGAAAAAACTCTCCAAGCGTGGAGGCAATTTATTGAATTTTCACCTTGCCATGTGCCATTCGTTGCTGGAGGATTCGATTATTTTTGTGGCAATCGGAGTTCCTCTGCTGTGGATTGTGGTACCCCGGCTATTTTTTGCCATTTTGATTGTCTGGCTCAGGCGGGGATTGGGTTATATATATACACGAAAACTAAGACGTCTTTATGAATAGGGAAAAGTTTATCAGTCTCTTGAAAGAGAGAATATTAATACTGGATGGTGGTATGGGTACCATGGTCCAGGGATTTAAGTTGACGGAAAAAGACTACCGGGGCGAGCAGTTCGCCGATTTTCCCGGCGAGTTGAAAGGATGCAACGACTTACTTTGTATGACCCGCCCGGATGTAATCAAATCGATTCATCGCCAGTACCTGGATGCAGGTGCCGATATTTTTGCAACCAATACGTTTAATGCCAATGCCATTTCAATGGAAGATTACGGCATGCAGGAGTACGTACGGGATATGAATCTTGCAGCCGCCCGTCTGGGGCGTGAGGTGGCGGATACCTTTATGGCTGAACATCCCGACCGGATAGCGTTGGTTGCCGGTTCAATCGGCCCAACCAACAAAACCGCATCCATGAGCCCGGATGTAAGCGACCCGGCTTATCGTGCCGTTACCTACATGGACATTTACCGCTCCTATAAAGAACAGGTGGAAGCACTGGTGGACGGAGGTGTCGATATAATCCTTTTTGAAACGACTTTCGATACTCTGAATGTGAAAGCGGGACTTGAAGCTGCCGATACCGTATTGAAGGAAAAGGGGAAAGACTTGCCTGTCATGTTGTCGCTGACCCTTTCCGCACAGGGTGGAAGAACATTATCCGGACAGACATTGCTTGCTTTTCTGGCTTCGGTACAACATACTCCGATTGTTAGTATCGGATTGAACTGTTCGTTCGGTGCCGCCGACATGAAACCTTATCTGGCGGAACTGGCGAAACATGCACCTTATTTTATCAGTGCGTATCCGAATGCCGGATTACCTAACAGTTTAGGTGCTTACGACGAAACACCGGAAAAGATGGCGGGGCATGTCAAACCCTTTATAGAAGAAGGGCTGGTGAATATATTGGGAGGATGTTGCGGTACGACTCCCGCCCATATCGCCAAATATCCTGAATTGGTAAAAGGGGCAAAGCCGCATGTTCCGGTAGAGAAGCCGGATTGCTTATGGCTGTCCGGGTTGGAATTGCTGGAGGTAAAACCCGAAAACAACTTTGTCAATATCGGGGAACGTTGTAATGTGGCAGGCTCGCGTAAATTCCTTCGTCTGATAAAGGAAGGCAATTATGAAGAAGCCCTGACAATCGCCCGCAAACAGGTGGAAGACGGAGCGCAGGTTATCGATATTAATATGGACGATGGTTTGCTGGATGCCGTAAAGGAAATGACCACCTTCCTGAACCTGGTTGCATCCGAGCCGGATATTTCCCGGGTGCCTGTTATGCTCGACTCTTCCAAGTGGGAAGTGATAGAGCAGGGCTTGATGTGCGTACAGGGTAAAAGCATCGTAAACTCCATTTCCCTGAAAGAAGGGGAAGAAGCATTCCTGCAACATGCCGCCCGTGTTCGTCAGTTGGGTGCTGCCACGGTTGTGATGGCTTTCGACGAGAAGGGACAGGCGGATACGTTTGAACGTAAGAAAGAAGTTTGCGAACGAGCTTACCGCCTATTGACTGAAAAGATACATTTCAATCCGAACGATATAATTTTCGACCCGAATGTGCTTGCTATCGCTACAGGCATGGAAGAACACAACGGGTATGGGCTCGATTTTATCCGTGCCGTTGAATGGATTAAGAAAAATCTTCCGGGAGCCAAGGTGAGCGGGGGAATCAGTAACCTGTCTTTCTCCTTCCGTGGGAATAATTATGTGCGTGAAGCGATGCACTCGGTATTCCTGTACCATGCCATAGCAAAAGGGCTGGATATGGGTATTGTCAACCCGTCTTCCGCCGTATTGTATGAAGACATAGAACCCGGTTTCCGCACGTTGCTGGAAGATGTTATCCTGGCACGGCGTCCGGAAGCAGCCGAAGAACTGATAACGTATGCCCAGAACCTGCATATTGATAAGCTGGATGGAGGAAATGCCAAACAGGAAGAATGGCGTAGCTATACTTTGAAAGAGCGTCTGGAATATGCGCTGGTGAAAGGCATTGGCGACTATCTGGAAGAAGATTTGCAGGAGGCCCTGAAAGAATATCCCCGTGCCGTTCATATCATAGACGGTCCTTTGATGGGAGGAATGAACAAGGTAGGCGAATTGTTTGGCGCCGGTAAAATGTTCCTGCCCCAGGTTGTGAAGACGGCGCGTACAATGAAGAAAGCCGTGGCTATCCTTCAGCCAGCCATTGAAGCGGAGAAAACCGCCTCCGATTCGGTGAAGGCAGGAAAAGTGGTCTTTGCCACCGTGAAAGGGGATGTGCATGATATAGGTAAAAATATCGTATCCATCGTGCTTGCCTGCAATAACTATGAGGTGATCGATTTAGGTGTGATGGTGCCGGCCGATGTGATTGTAAAGACGGCTATTGAAGAAAAGCCTGATTTGGTTTGTCTCTCCGGGCTGATAACGCCTTCCCTGGATGAAATGGTACATGTGACGGAAGAAATGCAGAAGGCAGGACTCTCTATTCCTATCATGGTGGGAGGGGCCACGACTTCCAAGCTGCATACTGCTTTGAAAATAGCACCTCATTATGATTATCCGGTTATTCATGTGCTGGATGCTTCGCAGAATCCGTTGATTGCTGCTAAATTATTGAATCCGGAAACTCACGATTCGTATGTGGAGGAGTTGAATAAGGAATATGAAGCCTTACGTGCTTCCATGAATAAGAGAAAAGAAGTACTGGTGCCTCTGGCTGAAGCCCGTTCCAAACATCAGGTGATTGATTGGGCGGCATATACTCCGGTAGTTCCGGCTCGGTCGGGAGTACAGGTTATACCGTATATTCCTCTGGAAGAAATAATTCCTTATATACATTGGACTTTCTTTTTCAGTGCATGGAAACTGCCGGGGAAATTCTCGGAAATAACGAAAATACATGGCTGTGATGCCTGCCGTGCATCCTGGTTGGCTGATTTCCCGGAAGAAGACCGGGCCAAAGCTGCCGAAGCGATGCAGTTATATAAGGATGCAGTCAAATTGCTGGATCGTTTAGTTGAGATGAAAGCCGAATATTGTAAAGCTGTTTATGGCTTTTTCCCGGCAAACAGCGAGGACGATACGATCCGCATGGGAAATGTAACAATCCCTGTATTGCGGCAGCAGGCAAAGAAAGGTGAAGATGTTTATAAATCGCTTGCCGACTATGTGATTCCGGTCTCGGAAGGACGTACTGATTATGTCGGAGCCTTTGTCGTTACGGCTGGTGCCGGAGCGGAATATCTGAAAGATAAGTTTGAAGCGGAAGGGGATACCTACAATTCGATGTTGCTTCAAACATTAACAGACCGTTTGGCTGAGGCGGTTGCCGAATATTTGCATGAGAAGGTTCGTAAAGAATATTGGGGATATGCTCCCGATGAGTCTTTATCGATTCCAGACTTATATAAAGTGAAATATCAGGGGATTCGTCCGGCTATCGGTTATCCTTCATTACCGGACCAACTGTTGAATTATACATTGGACAGTTTGTTGAATATGTCTCAAATAGGCGTGAAATTGACAGAGAACGGAGCTATGTATCCTACAGCAACAGTCAGTGGTATCTATATCGCTCATCCCGATTCGCAGTATTTTATGGTCGGTTCAATCGATGAGGAACAGATGAAAGAGTATGCCACTCGTCGGAATCTGTCGGAAGCGGAGATAAAGAAGTTATTGAATAAAAATATCTCCTGATTGCGTTTTAGAACGGATCTGACGGAAGATTAAATCCCCTGATGCACTTCATTCATAAAGGCATCAGGGGATTTTTATTTTTATATAAATAGTTTTACCGCTTCTTTTCCAGAAATCGACGCCTTCTTTTTTTGAATCAACGCCTTCTTTTGTGAAATTCTAACCGATGAAATATTCTTTTGATGTTTGTTTATTCTTATTTTGATAGATGTTGTTTATTCTTTTGACAGTTATATATTTTTCTTTTGATAGTTGTTGAAATAATACATATGTGGCATCTCATTGGGAATATTCAAGTGTTTTTTCTTCGAAAGAGGCTGTAAATATAAAAAAGATATTCCCTGTTTATGTTTATATTAATGAAAATTGTCAATTATTATTATTGATTGTTGTTTGGAGTGGTTTTTGTAATATCTTGTAAATTAACTGTTTTTATATTTATAAATGGCTAGTAAAACGGTCGTTTATTCTTGTCGTTACAAAACTATGAATTAAAATTCATACAAACAAACGGAAAATTGTAAAATATTTATATGCTTATACTTATATGAAAAAACAACGCGGTGAAGATACAACTGTATGAATAAAAAATGACTAAAATAAACGACCGTTTTTTTAGTCATTTTTGAGGGATTACAAAATGTTCGAATAATATGTATAAGCTATTCATAAATCTACTATTGTTGTGCTATACATAAATAAATGAGGGAAATGGCGGATTGATGATGCCTTAATGTCAGACATGAATGCATGGATATTAACTTAACTGATATAGAATATGAAACTGAATTGTTTTTATTGGGTTATTTTGTTGGCATTACTATTTTCCGGTTGTACGAAAAATGAAGAAGAAATAGGGCAACAGCCTGTTTCTAAAAGAGATGCCTATACTTCTGTGACCATCAAACTGCCTGCAGTGAGTGGTACGAGGGCTGATACAGGTCCTGCACATGAAAATGGAGACCCCAAGGAATATGCAGTAAAAGACTTAACCCTCCTTTTCTTCCGTGCATCCGATGGGGTGGAGGATAATGAAGACGATTTTGTATTGAGCGAGTTTCTTACAACACTTCCCACCCTGCAAGTTCTTCCCGGAGGTGGCGCATTAAATGTTACTTTGCCGTCCGGCACGGCTACTACAACAGAAGATATTACCCAAAGTTTTTCGACAGACGCCATACCTATCGATAAAACTTCTTCGCGTGTACTTGCTATATTGAATTTGAAGGGGGCTTCTGTTTCTCTTGCCGGTGAATTGACGAGCTTATTGAGAGTGGGTAATACCTTTAAAAATATCAATAGCGCTATTCAACTGGTATCTATCAACGATTTGACCGGAGATAATGGTTTCTTGATGCTTTCGGAACCGGTTTGGGAGGCATCCGGTAACCGGGCGGTTACCCTGACCAAAATTGCACCGGGAAGCAAAGAGAATGCAGTGGCCAATAAGGCTTATATAAATGTGGAAAGGGTGGTAGCGAAAGTAAGTCTTATCGTTAATGAGACTAATTACACACAAAAATCAGGAGATGCCTATTCTTCTTTTGAAGTGCCTGACGGCTCACATAAAGGGGATAAAATAGAAATTCTGGGATGGCTTTTAGGCAATACGAATCAATATACTTATCCATTCCGTAAGGTCGACAAGGAATGGGTTACCAATTTTACCTCTGTCTGGAATAATGGCATATTGTTTGGAAAACATGTATATTGGGCGAAAGATCCTAATTATCTGGAAAGAGAAGGCACTGTATCTTCGTTTAACAATCCGGTTTTGGAGACTGCAACATGGAACAATTTCACAGTTGGTACGGCAACCCCTTCTTCCGGGGTATATAACGAATATTGTTTTGAGAATACCTGCAATTACGATATAATGTATAAGGCAAATGTGACACGTCTCATTATTAAGGCTAAATATTATCCGAATTCCAGCAACCAGATTGGTGGGAATAATACATCTGATAACGATGGTACCTGGTGGTCTTTTACCTCGGTAGCCGCCCATTATTCTCAAAAACACCTGTTCAGGCAGATTGCGCTGTGGATTACAAGTCATAAGGGTGCTTTGGATTTTCCTGCAAATCTTGATGATGGCAATAGTATAGATGCGGCTGAAGGTAGTAGTAGCATTCAAGTAACTACAAATGCAGATGGTATTAGTGCAACCTTGAGTTCAACCAATGGTAGTTGGTCTATTGCACTTGAAAAATCCGGAACGAACCATTATAATCTCGACGCTCTTTCATATAAATCGAATACTACTGGAAGTGAAACGGTGACAATGGATGCCGCTCTTAAAACGACATTTCAAAACCAGGTGGGGGAAATCCAGAAATATGACCGGGGAATTTGCTATTACGAGGCTTTCATCCGTCATTTTACGAATGAAGAGGGAGGCTATGATACATCCTGGTCAATAGGGAACGATGGTTACGGAGTACAGCAATTAGGCCGCTATGGCCTTGTGAGAAATAACTGGTATAAATTGACTCTTAATTCGATTAAGCAACCGGGGGAACCAACGATCCCTGATGATAAGGAAGTACCGGTAGACACGGAAACGGCTTATATTGATTGCGATATAAGTATAGTGGCATGGGCATTGAGGGAACATGGAATCGATTTATAATTTCATTTTGTCCGATGAGTTCCCGTCTTCGTCTATTACGGTTGTTGGCAGTTTGGTCAATGCTTCTTCCGGTATTCACCTCCTGTATCAGGGAATACCTTGAAGAGTGCCCGCAGGAATATGCCCTTCGCTTCCGTTATGATTATAATATGAAGTTCAAGGATTTGTTTGCAGATCAGGTGGAAGACCTTTCTGTTTATGTATTCGACAAAGATGGGAAATATGTCCGTACTGTTACAGATCGAGGAGAGCGTTTACGCGATTCGGAATATAAATTGATATTGCCGCTTGCTCCCGGACATTATTGTTTTGTTGTCTGGGCAGGGCTTGACGGCGGATGTTTCAATCCGGTATCTCTTCAATCCGGCATCTCCGAAGAAAATGACCTGTCGCTTCTGTTGTATCGTAATGATAATGGAGAAGTTCCTTGCGACCGCCCGCTTGCCGCTTTATGGCATAGCCGGTTGGAAGCTGTGGAAGTTTTCGGTCCGGGAACCTTACAGACAGATACACTTAACCTCATTAAAGATACGAACACGATCCGCATTATTTTGCAACAACGCGATGGTTCGCTTCTCCGGGCTTCCGATTTCGATATACGGATCGATTGTCCGGCAGGAAACGGGCTTCTGGCACATGATAATGATTTGCTTCCTGACCGGCCGTTGGTTTATCGTCCGTATGCCCTTTCGGATGGGGTGTCCGAAAACGCTCCGAGGTTGCCTCAGGTAACAGCCGGCTTTTCCGTCAGCCGCCTCACAGTTGGCGATGCCATGCGTTTGCGCATCGGGAAAAAAGCCGGAGGAGGATACTTGATTGACATCCCTCTGGTTGACTATCTGTTGATGACGCAACATGAGCAGGATGCGCGGATATTATCGGACCAGGAATATTTAGATCGTCAGGATGTGTATTCCATTCTTCTTTATCTGGACGGTGACCGTTGGTTTGATAGTTTGATTATTATAAATGGCTGGGCACTGCGTCCCGGTTCCGTAGATTTGTAAGCATATGGAAAAGTTTCGAAATAGATTGCTTCGTTTCTTACCGGCAGGGGTGATATGTGTCTTGTTGTCATGTTCCAATGAGATTCCTGTTGACGGTGAGGATAACCATGGCAGTCTTGTTCCCGAAGGCAAGGTCCTGCTAACGATGGCGGTACGGGCGGCAGCCCCTTCCGGTTCCGACGATGCCAGTCTGGGAACCGAAGCAGAAAGAACTATCAATTCGCTTTATGTTTTTGTTTTCAATATAGGTTCCAGCCAGTATTGTGAAGCAAAGAAGTTCGGTTTTTATGATATGGGACGGAAAGAGGATGGCAGTTATACGTTTAGCATGCAGGTTACTCCGGGAAATAAGCGTTTCTATCTGGTGGCGAATCCCCGAAATTCATTTCGCGACGACCTGACCAGCTATACGCAGGTTGAGTTGCAAGAGATGAAGACAATGAGGCTTGATGACCACCAAGATAATTGGGCACAGTATTTACCTTTTGTTTCCGGGCACCTTCCCGACCAGATAGAACAGGCACTTAACACGGGGAAGGGTATTCCAATGTCGATGAGTGTAACCGGGAGAATAGAACTGGACAAAAATGGAGTTCAGGAACAGCATGGATATCCGGGCACTTTGACATTGGATGACGGCTCTGCAAGTTTCAACCTGTTGCGTGTCGTTGCAAAAATAAAATTGATTTGCCGTGCACAAAGTTATCTGTCCGGTAATAATTTTTCTTTGGAAACGCTTGAGATAATACAAAGTAATAGGGATGCATTTTTATTTCCCAAATATGAGGTGCAGGGTGGAAAATGGATGGTAGATTTTCCATCCATGATGGAAGGGTGCGTTTTAAACAGGAAGGTGGGGTTTGAATATGGCAAGCAAGGTGGGTATAATGATGGCCGTTGGGAAGAGTTTGATCGCGGGACACATTATTTTTATGAAAATTATTTCGGGCCGACTCTTTCGGATGATAAATTACAAGGGCTGGTCGATGATACAAAATATAGCCAGATACATGTTGTGTGCGACGACGGACGTGATAAACTGTTTCCTCTTCCCTATCTGAAACGGAATGATTTCCTGGTGGTTACAATCAGTATTTCTCCATCTACTATTTTTTGTGATGTCACCCCTTGGGAGGAAGAAAGCATATATCCGGATTATAATGATGAAATTACAGGAGATTAAGTATGGGATATCGTATATTATATAAACCAATTATTTGTTTGCTGCTCTTTCTGTCGGTTGCCGGATGTGCAAAAGAGTTGGCGGATGATCCTGTTCCTGCTGAAGAGGATGGCTTCGTACGGATTTTGTTTACTTCATCCGCCTTTACGAAAGTTGATACGGATTTGCGTGTTCCTACGGTTGGAAATGAAGACGGCATACAGTCGTTGGACCTCTATGGAATAGCCTGGGGAAAAAATTCTTCCGGAAGCATGGCTATTATAAATATATTTCATGCACCCGGAAAAAATCCATTAGGTGAATATGAAACAGAAGATTGGGGAGTAGTGAAAGGGGATACTATTCTGGTAAAGAGTAATCTTTTTAGTCTGAATGATAGAGGGGAAAAAGTCGAATATGTCAATTTATATGCGATCGCGAATATTGGACGATTACAACCTGCCTATCCGGAAGTTTTTAATTCTTTTGATGCTTATAATAGCCAAATAGTAAAGAATGTAAAGGACTACCTGACAGGGCGCCCGAGGGTGCCGATTCCATATTCTACAGAAGAGCTGCTGAAAGACTTGGTTGTGACTGTAGATGGGCTTTCTGCTCCTCTTGAGTACCCGGTTATGATACAATCGATGAAAGTGGAAGGCGGGGCTTCTTATATGCAGATGCCGTTGGAACGGGTCTATTGCCGTATCGGGTTTTCGTTCCTGTTTACCGGAAATTCAACGGATAAAATTAAAATCAATACGATAACTATCGATAGGACAAGCCATCAGGGATATTTGTTTCAAGAGAAAAATGAGCCGGATACTCCTCCTACGGAATCTCTTGTCTGGTCTGCAGAAAAGGAGTCGGGTTCAGGTGCCTTCAAAAATGCCGGAGGTATTGCCTATACGAATGGAGAACAGCCTATAGGAGGCACCATGCTCGCTCTTTATGCAAATAAGGATAGTGATGCTCCCCTTTATTTCCGTTCTTGCCAATATCTTTGTGGCAATGAAGAGAACGCACCTTCTATTACACTGGATATTACAGCAACCAGTGGGGATAAAGTAATAATCCGTAAGCTGACTGCTCCCCTTTACAATTCCGGAGGTGCAAATAGTAAAAAACATTACGGTTTCCTGCGTAATCATTCCTATCAGGTGATTTCTACTATCAGTACAAGTACGCTTCAACTGGAAGGCGTAACCGTAGAGGCACACGACTGGAGTGAGCTTCCTTTGGTTGATTTTCCTGATTTTAAATAAACTTAATGTAATATTCAGGTGATGAAAAACAGCAATATCTATATTTTGTCAGTGCTTCTTTCATGCTTTTTCTTTTTTGTTTCATGCCGTGACGATATGTTGGGGCATGGTGCCGGCACCTCTATCGAAGTGGAAGAGGGAATTCCCGGCATGTTGACAGTTCCGGTCGGTTCGGACGAACCCGTTTCGTATGTTGTGACGCGAGCTACCGAAGAAGAAGAGAAGAATATATCATCGCTCTATGTTTTTGTAGTGGATGCGACTACTGAAAATCGTCGGATATTATCTAAAAAGTGGTTTCCCGACACCTGGAATGTTACCCATGATGTGTCCGGCAGGTTACAGGTCAGTATCCCTGCAGTCTCTTGCAATTCCGTCCGGATATTTGCTGTTGCTAACCTGAATACAGCCAATCAGTTGGCAAACAATGAGGATATGCTTAGCCGGTTCCATAATGTAACTACCGAAGCGGAACTGAAAAGTGTAACGGCAGAATTGGATTTGATGCGCAATACAGAGAATGCTTTGGTGGATCGTCTACAAGGTTCCCTCCTTTCTTCCGGTTATTTTTATAGTTTGTATCAGAATGTATCATCGAGCGGTGGAAGTCAGTATCCGCTTTGCCCGGATGGGGTTAAACTGGCATTGGATGAGGAGGATGGTAAATTAATCCTTAAATACCGGGAAGGAGGGAGTAATACGAAAGGTGAGAGTTGGACGGCTGGTGAGGTTGTAAACGGTAGTATTTGGCTTCATCATCTTGATGCTAAGGTAACATTCCATGTGAAACTGGCAAAAGGTATGCCTGAGGGAGCTTATTTCAAACTGAAATCCTGGCAAGTGAAGAACTTGCACAAACGTTCTTTTGTTCATTGGCAGGAGAATGACCCGGCAGGGGATGAATTGGCGGGGACCTCCGATTTGAAAGGGGATTATATTGTTGAAGAAGTTTCCGGCGAAAATCATGATATTGTCAGCAGTTTTACCTTTTATGCCCTGGAAAACAGGGAGGGAACGGGTACTGCTCCTTTTACTGATATAGAGGCGGTAAAGGTGGCAATGGGAATCCCTGATTTTACAAACGCAGATCAGGCTTTTGCCTTGCGTGAAAAGAAAAAGGAAGATGGTTCTTTCCTGTATGCACCTTCTGCTGCCACCTATGTGGTATTAAAAGGGGAATACTATAACCCGGGAGAAAAACTGGTGGAAGAAGGCAATTTGGTTCAGCAACGTGCCGCTAATGTTACCTATCTGATTCATTTAGGATATATCGGCAAGGAAAACAGGGACGATGTCTCTGCTGCATCCGGCAATGATGCTCTGGATAAATTGAATGATTTCCGTATTTTGCGCAATTCGTCTTATTCCTATAATGTAACGGTGAGTGGTGTCGATAATATCCGGGTGGAAGCAATGAACGGAACCGAAAATCAGCCGGCTGCAGAAGGGAATGTTGTTGACTCCGAGTTTGACCTGCAGGCCGATGCGCATTATGAACAACGTTTGATTATGCTGAACCTTGAAACGGTAGCCTCACATATACGGACGACAAGCGCACAATACCTTTATACGGTAAGTACGCCTTTTACCGGAGGTGCGGTGGAAGTTAAATTATTTGATAATGGGAGTAGCAATCGTGCACCGGCTTTGGACGACGGTTGGGTGCGTTTTGCGTATCTGGGGAATGGTTTGTCCGGAGCTATGACTGATGGTATGTGGAGACGGGTGGCAGAAGGTGCCGGTTACGGCTTGCCATATACATATACTTATGATATAAGCCCGGAAGAAAGTTCGTCCGGTAATCCGGTACAGTTATGGGGACCCCTTATGTTGTTACAGAACCTGCAATCGTGGGTAAATACGTATAACAGTGCAGTTAGTGCCGGAAAAAATATAAATAAGGCAGATCCGGATAATCCGTATATCGAATTGGACGGAGGGGAAAAGTTCTATCTGAACCGTTATTTTACAATCTATGTGGATGAGTATTATTATACGCAAAATCCGGTAACTGGTACGACTTCCAATACGTTGTGGGCGCGTTTTTGTAATACGGACGATCGTACGATGAGTATTTTCCAGAAGAATTATTTGAGCCCGGACGGGCAGAGTTTTTTTAGCCGTTCGGGATTGAATATCAGGCAACGTTCCATTCAGACAATCTATTCCCCGTTACAGTCGGGACAGCAATTGGCGATGAAGGCTTATGGGATTGAACATACGGATGAATATGGGGGAAATTATCATGTAGACATAGGCCAACAGTATCCTTTTACCCAAAATGATGTAAAAGGAGATGTCGACGGATTGGATAATACATTGCGGGGACTTTGGAAAAATCCGGTGGCATTGTCGGTTATAGGAAGCGATTTTTCCTGGAAAGGGGCAAACCTTCTTTTTCCGTATGACGACCGTACTTCCGGCGGGGGAAAGGGGGAAAAGAATAAATGGAGTAGCCGTTATATTACAGTAGCTGCACTTTCACGTAATCGGGACAATAACCGGAACGGGGTTATCGATAATGAAGAAATCTTATGGTATGTACCTGCCCGTTTCCAGTTCATGAATCTTTATATGGGTGCATTCCTGATGGATGAGCCTCTTTACCAAAATAAATTATTGAAAAGTACAAAACTTTGTTATGTAACCAGCACGGGAAATAGTTCGAAAGGACAGTGTTTCCTGATGGCGGATGATGGCCCTTCCGTGAAGTGGCTGAAGCAGGATGGCTCAATATTGACGCAGGCGTTTCTGAACGGAAGTTATATACGTTGTGCACGTAATCTGGGAATTCCTCCGGTATTAAAGGAAACTCCTCCCTATACCGGTTCGGTTAGTGACTATGCGCATGAAGGAATAGCGGTTATCAGTCCTCAGCCGGATGCGGCAAATGTGAATTATACTATAACTTTTAACAAATACAATACTTCCGGCATACGTTCATACATAGGTACCGGTGCGTTGGGTAGCCATACTTTATTCCAGGCTGCCGCCCGGCCGTGCCACGGTTTTATTACTGCAAAAAGTCTTTTGGCCACTGAGGGAGTTTCCTGGGAAGAGGCTTCATGTTTATGTCGTGATTATTCCGAGCAGGAAGACCGTTCGGATAAAGGAATATGGCGTTTACCGAACGCAAGCGAAGCGTTGGCAATGTTGTTTAACCTGACTTCTTCTTCTTTGTGGTTCTCCGGTACGGATTTAGATATGTGGACATGCACGCTGGGCATTCGGAGCACATCAGTGAATCCTGAGTATTTTTGTGTGGATTACAATGGAAAGAATATGGTTGCTATATCATCCGGGGGGAAAGGGTATGTAAGATGTGTCCGGGATACAAATAGCTGACAGGTAAAAAAGTCATTCTGTTTGTAATAGTATTGGATTGCAAGTAAAAGCTGTTATCTTTGAGAATCAAAAGCTAAGCGTGTTTTATGAGGAAGAAATGCATATATGTAAGAGGGTTGTTTTTGTTTTTATGTCTGTTTTTATTGGACGTAAACGCTTATGGTTTGGAAGAGTTATTTATTGAAAATCAAAGCAAGGCGAAGATGGATAGTCTGTCGGTTGTTCTTCGGAATGCAACCGATGCGAATACAAAGTTAAAGGCTTTATACAGACTGTCCATGTTGTCTTGGGAAACTTCTTCCGAACCTGCTTATTTGGAACAGTTGGCACAATTGGCGGAAAATGTCGATTCCATGTCTTATTTTTATCATGCTGTTTCTTCTTTGGGACGTTATTATTGTAATAGAAATATGCAGGACAGCCTGTTGTTTTGGGGCGGCATATTGGATTCGGTAATAAAAAAACATGGGGAAACTCCCACTGCATCTTTTGACTTCCTTAATTATTATTGTCGTTTCTATTTGGTAAGCGGGGAATATGAGCTGGCGATGAATGAAGCTGTGCGCCTCCAGATGTTAGCAGATGAAACCGGTAATTCTCAAGGGGCTGTTTCCAGTAATGAATATTTAGGAATGATTTATTTGGTAATCGGTCGTGACCGCGATGCTGTTTCTGCTTTTGAAAAAGGACTTGCCCTTTTAAAAGAGATGGGAGGGCAACCTGATTATGAAATTCAGATCATGTCGTATCTGTTAATTTCTTATTTAAGGTTGAATGAATTGGAGAAAAGCCGTTCCACACTTGAATATTTCGAATCTTTATTACGGAAAATGGAAGGCGAAAAGGATACCCAATGGATGAATTATCCGTTCCGGAGTAAATATTGCATTTTATATTCCAATTATATGGATTTGTATGTGGCTGAACACAATCGCGCTAAAGCGGAAGAAGCCATGAGAAAGGCAAACACTTATTTGCATGAAAAAAACAGGAATGATGGTTATTTGATTTCTATTCATAATCTGGCCTTGGCACGGTATTATTTTTTTATAAAAGATTATCAGAGAGCTGTCAGGGAAATCGATAAGGTATTGGAGGTGGATTATTCCATAGACCCTCTTAAATTAAAGGTGGATATATTGAAAAGTGCCGGAAAAAAGGATGAGGCATTGGCAACAAGCGCTGAATTATTGTCTTTTATCGAGCAATCCAATATCACTTCTTTTACACGCCAGTTAAATCAGCTTCAAACCTTGCATAATTTGAATGAGAAGAAGATGCAGGAGCAGAGGCTGTTGTATCAAAAGGAAAAATTGTCTCAAAAACAACGTCAGTTGACCGGTTCTCTTGTTTTTTCATCCCTTTTGTTGGTATTGCTTTATTTTTTGTTCCGGTATGCCCGTCATATCCGCTTGCTGAAAGATGACTTGCAAAAGGAACGGGAGATACTGATAGATACCTCCGGTAAATTACGCGTGGCAAAGGAGCAGGCTGAAGAATCAAGCCGGCTTAAAACGGCATTTGTTGCCAATATAAGCCATGAGATACGAACTCCTTTAAATGCGATAGTCGGTTTTTCGGCATTGCTGCCGGAAGCGAGTGAGGAAGATAAAAAAGATTATGTCCGGATTATCAGTGATAATACAAACCTGTTGTTGGATTTGGTGAATGATGTACTTGATTTATCGCGAATTGAGTCGGAATCTTTCACGCTTGTTTTGCAGGAATATTCTATTTATGAGTGTTGCCGGAAAGCGCAGGATAGTATGCGGCAGAGAGTAAAGCCGGGTGTGAATCTGACTCTTACTTTTTCAGATAAGGATTTTGTAATGAAGACCGATACGTTACGGTTGCAACAACTGTTATTGAATCTACTCACCAATGCGGCAAAATATACGGAAAAAGGAGAAATTAATCTCGATTATCAAGTAGACCATGAAAAAAAGCAGGTCGTATTCTCTGTGACCGATACGGGAAGTGGCGTACCTTTGGACAAACAGAAAAGTATATTCAACCGTTTCGAAAAGGTTGATGAATTTAAACAAGGTGCCGGGTTGGGATTAGCTATTTGCCGTACGATTGCCACTTGTTTTGGAGGTTCGCTCGCTATTGACCCTGATTATACCTTGGGAGCGAGGTTTGTGTTTATACATCCGTTTGGAGAGTGAACAGGGATTTGCTATCTTTGTTTATATGAAGCAAAGTAAAGATTGGTTGAAAAAGATACGTATCCGTTGGATTATCCAGGTTGTTTTATTGGTTGCTGTCTGGGTTGTGATGAGGTTTCCGGTTTTAGGAGAATGGTACGCCCGGAAGATATATCCTTTTTTCTCGGCGGTATTGTCCCGTTTTTCATCTCTATTCCCCTTTTCCGTAGGGGATTGTTTTATTTACGGGAGTATAGCCGGATTATTGATTTATCTTGTCTATGCTGTTGTAAGACGACGTTCGTGGAAAACAACAGCCGGACGTATGCTGGAATATTTAGTGTGGGTATATATCTGGTTCTATCTGGCATGGGGATTGAATTATTTCCGGATGGATTTTTATGCCCGCACGCAGATACCTTATGTGGCATATTCTGAAGAAGATTTCCATGCTTTTCTTACTGCCTATACGGACTCGTTAAATAAATCGTATCTTTCGTTCGAGGAGATAGCACCGGAAATTGTGGCGGAAGAAGTAAAAAAAGAATATAAAGAGATAGCACCGTTTTTTGCCTTGAACCAACCGGGCGAGCATTTACGTATGAAACCTATGTTGATATCTTCGTTGATGAGCAAAGTGGGAGTGTTAGGGTATATGGGGCCGTTTCTGAATGAGTTTAATCTGAACCGTGATTTGTTGCCGGTCCAGTACCCGTTTACCTATGCCCACGAAATGGCGCATGTATTGGGTATGGCCAGTGAAGCGGAAGCGAATTTGTATGGATATCTGGTTTGCACCGGTTCGGCTGTTCCCGAAATCCGTTTTTCGGGTTATTTCGGATTGTTGCCTTATGTCTTGAGCAATGCTTATCAACTATTGGGAGAAGAGGATTTTAATAAGTGGGTACAAACAATTTCACCGGAGATAAGAGATTTGTATAATAAGAAAAATACCTATTGGCAAGCGTTATACAGTCCTTTTATCGGAGAAATGCAAGACACTGTTTACAACTGGTTTCTTAAAGGAAATAACATTCCGGCCGGACGGCAGAACTATTCGGAAGTGATAGGACTGTTAATGGCACTGCAAAATCAGGAGGAAAATTAGTTGAAATCTTTTCAGTGGACAAGCTTTGTATAAGCATTGGCAATTGAGCTTTATAATTTGTTAATTAATCAACGGAAAACTCAAATAACTGTCAATTGTCAACTGTCACTTGTCAACTGTCACTTGTCAACTGTCAATTCTTTACCGCTTTGTCTATTTTGAATAAAATCACTACCTTTGCATCATTTTTAGAAGAAAGATAAATATAACGCGATATGAGTAAAAAATTTGCCGAATACTCTAAATTTGACTTGTCGAACGTCAATAAAGAGGTTCTGAAGAAATGGCAGGATGGCGACATCTTCCATAAGAGTCTTGAAATCCGCAAAGGACATCCATCGTTTGTGTTTTACGAAGGTCCTCCTTCAGCAAATGGTATGCCTGGTATTCATCATGTTATTGCCCGTTCGATTAAGGATATTTTCTGCCGTTACAAAACGATGAAAGGTTATCTGGTGAACCGTAAAGCAGGATGGGATACACATGGACTTCCGGTTGAACTGGGGGTGGAAAAAGCTTTGGGTATTACGAAAGAAGACATCGGCAAAAAGATATCCGTTGCTGAATATAATGCAGCATGCCGTAAGGATGTGATGAAGTTTACCAAAGAATGGGAAGACCTTACACAGAAAATGGGCTATTGGGTGGATATGGAAAATCCGTATATCACTTATGATAACCGCTATATTGAAACCTTATGGTATTTGCTGAAAGAATTATATAAGAAAGGTTTACTGTATAAGGGATATACAATTCAGCCGTATTCGCCGGCTGCTGGTACCGGATTGAGTACACACGAGTTGAACCAGCCGGGCTGTTACCGGGATGTGAAGGATACGACTTGTACGGCGCAGTTCCGCATATTGGATCCGAAACCGGAAATGACAGAGTTCGGGGAACCGTTCTTCCTGGCATGGACGACTACGCCTTGGACATTACCTTCCAATACCGCTCTTTGTGTGGGGCCGAATATCTCTTATGTAGCTGTCCAAACTTACAATTCATATACAGGTATGCCGATGACTGTTGTATTGGCAAAAGACCTGTTGAATGCTCATTTCAATCCGAAAGCGGCTGATTTGGCTTTGTCCGATTATAAACCGGGCGATAAATTGATTCCGTTTAAAGTTGTTGGCGAGTGGAAAGGTCCGGAATTGGCAGGTATGCATTACGAGCAGCTGATTCCATGGGTAAATCCGGGAGAAGGTGCTTTCCGTGTTATCACCGGCGATTATGTAACTGTTGAAGATGGTACAGGTATTGTACATATCGCTCCGACATTCGGTGCGGATGACGACCGGGTTGCAAAAGCAAGCGGTATACCTCCGTTGATGATGGTGGATAAAGACGGATTACGCCGTCCGATGGTTGACATGACAGGTAAATTCTATTTATTGGAAGATCTGGATCCGGAGTATGTACAAACATGTATGAATGCTGCCGATTATGATCCGTGGCAGGGTAAGTTTGTAAAGAATGCTTACGATCCGACAAAAGGCGAAAAAGACGAAACACTGGATGTCGAAATCTGTATGATGCTGAAAGCACAGAACCGTGTGTTCCGTATCGAAAAGCATGTCCATAATTATCCGCACTGCTGGCGTACGGACAAGCCCGTATTGTATTATCCGTTGGATAGTTGGTTTATCCGTACAACTGCTTGTCGCGAACGGATGATTGAACTGAATAATACAATCAACTGGAAACCTCAGAGTACGGGTACGGGACGTTTCGGCAAATGGCTGGAAAACCTGCAAGACTGGAATCTGAGCCGTAGCCGCTATTGGGGAACTCCGCTTCCTATCTGGCGTACAGAAGACGGTAGCGAAGAAAAGTGTATAGGTTCCGTAGAAGAATTGTATAATGAAATTGAAAAGGCTGTTAAAGCCGGACTGATGGAATCCAATCCTTATAAAGGCTTCCATCCGGGTGAATATACACAGGAAAATTACGAAAAGATAGATTTGCACCGTCCTTATGTGGACGATATAATTCTTGTATCCGAGAACGGAAAGCCGATGAAGCGTGAAACGGACCTTATCGATGTTTGGTTCGATTCAGGTGCTATGCCTTATGCACAGATACATTATCCGTTTGAAAACAAGGAAGTTTTAGACAACCGTGAGGTTTATCCTGCTGATTTCATTGCCGAAGGTGTGGACCAGACACGTGGATGGTTCTTCACATTGCATGCACTGGCAACAATGGTATTCGACAGTGTTGCTTATAAAGCTGTTGTTTCGAATGGCTTGGTGTTGGATAAGAATGGTAATAAAATGTCCAAACGTCTGGGTAATGCCGTTGACCCGTTCTCTACAATAGAGCAACACGGTTCCGACCCATTGCGTTGGTATATGATTACGAATGCTTCTCCGTGGGATAATATCAAATTTGATATAGATGGTATTGAGGAAGTTCGTCGTAAATTCTTCGGTACGTTATATAATACATATTCATTCTTCTCGCTGTATGCTAATGTGGACGGATTTAATTATTCCGAAGCAGATATTGCATGGGCGGAACGTCCTGAAATCGACCGTTGGATTCTGTCATTGCTGAATACTTTGGTAAAGGATGTGGACAGTTATCTGGAAGCATACGAACCGACTCGTGCGGGACGTGCTATCTCTGATTTTGTGAATGATAACCTGAGTAACTGGTATGTACGCCTGAACCGCCGTCGCTTCTGGGGGGGAGGTATGACTACCGATAAGCTTTCTGCTTACCAGACTTTATATACTTGCCTGGAAACGGTAGCCAAACTGATGGCTCCCATCGCTCCGTTCTATGCAGACCAGTTGTTCTTGGATTTGATTGCTGTTACCGGACGTGAAAATGTAGAATCTGTTCACTTGTCTGATTTCCCTGTTTGTCATGAGGATATGATAGATAAGGATCTGGAAGAACGTATGCAGATTGCACAGGATATCTCTTCTATGGTACTGGCTTTGCGCCGTAAGGTAAATATTAAGGTGCGTCAGCCGCTACAGACGATAATGGTTCCGGTTCTGGATGCACACCAACAGGAAAGTATCGAAGCAGTGAAGGCTTTGATTTTGAATGAGGTGAATGTGAAAGACTTGAAGTTTGTCGGTAATTCCGCAGGTATCCTGGTGAAGAGAATCAAACCGGACTTTAAGAAATTAGGCCCGCGTTACGGAAAAATAATGAAGAGCCTTGCTGCTGCTATTCAGTCTATGAGTCAGGATGATATCAATGCTTTTGAAAAAGCGGGTTCATTCTCTTTGAACATTGAAGGTCAAGAGGCTGTTGTAGAATTGGCGGACGTTGAGATCATCTCAGAAGACATTCCGGGCTGGCTGGTTGCAAACCAGGGACGCTTGACAGTAGCATTGGATATTACTGTAACGGATGAACTGAAAAAAGAAGGTTTGGCACGTGAATTGGTAAACCGTATCCAGAACTTACGTAAGAGCAACGGATACGATATTACGGATAAAATCGCGGTAACTGTTCTTTCTTCGGACGAAATGGATGAAGCAATCAAAGATTTCGGTTCATACATAGCAAATCAGGTGCTTGCTGTAAGTGTTGAGATTGAAGAAGAAGCAATTAGTGATGCAACAGAACTGGATTTTGAAGATTTTAAACTTTCAGTCCGTATTGAAAAAGTATGAATATAGAATGAATAATTAATGATGAGGAGTGAATAATTCAAGAAATGCACTATATTTGCCTTCAAGTGAAGCTTATTAACATTAGTTTGTTCTTCACTCTTCATTGTTGATTAATTATTATTAATTTAAAAAACCATGGCAGAGAAAACGAGATATTCGGATGCTGAACTCGAGGAGTTTCGCGCCATAATATTAGAGAAGCTGGAAAAAGCGAAAAAGGATTATGATTTGTTGAGGTCCGGTGTAACTAATTCGGATGGTAACGACGTGGCTGATACATCTCCTACATTCAAGGTTTTGGAAGAAGGTGCTGCTACTTTATCAAAAGAAGAAGCAGGCCGTCTGGCACAGCGCCAGATGAAGTTTATTCAAAATTTGCAGGCGGCTTTGATTCGCATTGAAAATAAAACGTATGGTATCTGTCGTGAAACAGGTAAACTGATTCCAAAAGAAAGACTACGTGCGGTACCTCATGCAACTTTGAGTATTGAAGCTAAACAAGGAGGCGCTAAGTAAATGAAATATTCCAAAGGTTGGGGAGCAGTGTTAATTGTAATGCTGCTCCTTCTTCTTGACCAAGTTTTGAAAATATGGGTGAAGACCCATATGCAATTACACGAATACAAGGAAATAACTTCGTGGTTCTATATTTATTTCACGGAGAATCCCGGTATGGCGTTCGGTATTGAAGTGATAGGGAAATTATTCTTATCTATTTTCAGGATTATTGCTGTTGGGTTTATCGGTTATTATCTTTACAAACTGGTGAAAGATAATTATAAATTTGGTTTTATAGCCTGTGTTGCGCTGATATTTGCCGGAGCTATCGGAAATATAATAGATTCAATCTTTTATGGTGTCGTATTCAATCATAGTTTTGGTCAGGTAGCAACCTTTATGCCGGAAGGTGGAGGATATGCACCCTGGTTGCATGGAAAAGTGGTGGATATGTTTTATTTCCCTTTAATTAAAACCACTCTACCGGATTGGTTGCCTGTTTGGGGCGGACAGGATTTCGAATTTTTCCGTCCTATTTTTAATTTGGCAGATTCTGCTATTTGTGTGGGTGTATTTTTGTTACTGATATTTTACCGCCACACTTTATCGGAAAGTCTTTCTAAATCAGAAAATAAAAAATAATAGTATGCGGAGTTGGCTGCATAAATATGGTTTTATCATATTTTTGGGTATGATAGCGGTTGCTTGTAGTAAAGTTCCCGGCGGGCTTCTGTCGGAGAAGGATATGCAGTCCGTGCTGATTGATATGCAATTGGCAGAAGCCATGATTTATCAGTATCCGGATAAATTCCCGGACGAAGCTCATAAAGAAGCTGTGTTCCAATCTGTATTCCAAAAACATGAGATAACGGAAGCTGTTTATGATTCCTCTTTGGTTTGGTATGGCCGCAATCTGGATATTTATATGGGGGTATGCGACCGTGTACTTGCCGAATTGAACAAACGTCAGAAGGCTCTTGGTGACGTACAAATTAATGTAACTGTCGATAAAGAAGATTCAATAGATATATGGCCACGCCGCAGGTTTCTGGCTTTAGAACCGGATGCTATTTTTAACGGAGTTGCATTTAATGTGGAGCCTAAGACCAGTTATTCTTCGGGTAGTGCGTTTGTCCTTGGTATGAATGTCTGGGGTATTAACGAAAAATGGAAATATAAGCCGGAGGTTCGTTTAAGTGTATTCCAGGGAGATACAACTATAACTGTGAATAAGAAAATATCGAAGGACGGTTATTATGAAACGATCGTAAAAAGTCTTCCAACCAAGCGGGTGAAAAGTGTTTATGGACATATCTTTATGAATAATGCGGATTCGGCTTCTTATTATAAAGTATATGTGGATAGCCTGAGCCTGATGAAATATAACTACGGACGATTGGATGAAATAGCTAAACCTGACAGTACCAAAAACGAGTGATGCGGCGGGTAGCTTCACATTATACATATTACCGGCAACTTTATCGTATGCATTATGTCGAGCTGGATAACCAGAGGGCTTTTACAGGTGTTTTCCCTTTGGATGGGGAAATTGCAGGTACGGAATTTTATGATGGAATACTTGTTCCAGTCGCATGTGGTGAAGAAATGAAATCTTTGGAAAAAATCTCTGTTTCTATCCAATGGGAGACAGGAAAGTCCCGCGCCGTAATACTATCCGATGTCTTAAAACAAAACGGTTTTTCTTTGGATATAGAGACTGGTGATTCGGTACAACTCCTTCTTTTAACCGGCATTTCCTTGCCGCCGGCGGAATTCTGCACAGACAACAGCCGTAGCAATGGCTACATTAAGCGACTCTGAGGTTTCTCTTTCCGGCGGAAAACTTGGAATATATAGTTTCTCGTTTATCAATGCTTCGATTTCAGGGCGTATGCCGTTGCCTTCATTTCCCATTATAAGAATACCGTTACCGGATAATTCTTTGGTATACATATTTTCCCCATCCAAAAAAGTCCCGAATAATGGGATACCTTGTTGTGACTGCTTTCTAAGATATTCTTCCAGTTGGGTATAATGCACATTGACATGCGCTAAAGCTCCCATTGTTGCCTGTACCGTTTTGGGGCCGAATACATCTGCCGTATCTTGGCTGCAAACGATGTGCTCGATGCCAAACCAGTCAGCTAACCGGATAATTGTGCCTAAATTTCCGGGATCTTGTATGCCATCCAAAGCAAGGACAAGGGATGTTTCGGGATGTACGTCTTCCAGTTTCCATATCGGATACTTAAATACGGCTAATACATCCTGGGGATTTTTCAGGAAACTGGCTTTCCGGATATCATCTTCTTCTGCTACAAGCAATTCCTTTGCCGGGATGTCGCCTTGGGTTGCCATCCATGATGGTTTAGCTACTAAAAGTTCACATTCGAAGGCGTTCATCATGTCGGCAACTAATTTATTCCCTTCTGCTACGAAGGCATTTTCTTCGTTTCTGTATTTTTTAAGTTCAAGCGAACGGATATATTTTACTTTAGCTTTACTTAGCATATTTGTTCTTTTTACAAAACAAATGTACAGGAATTTATTTAATTTCAACTACATTTGCGTGCGTAAAAGCTTGAAGAATGAAGGGAAACCTCCGTATATTATATTTCATAAGTCTTGCATGGATACTGGCAGCCTGTAGTTCGACAAAGTTTGTTGGCGACGGGGAATATTTGTTGGATAAGGTAGAGATAGAAACGAAAGGTAAAGTCTTTAAAACATCCGACGTAAAACCTTATTTGCGGCAACAACCGAACTTTAAAGTGTTCGGCTTGATGAAATGGCAGCTTTTTGTCTATGACTGGTCCGGAAAAAATGAAAAGAGATGGATAAACAAACAGCTTCGCAGGATAGGTGAACCTCCTGTTATACTCGATACTTTGTTGGTAGACCAGTCGGTTAACGAACTTCAACGTTTTTGCATCAATAAAGGCTATGTCAATGCAGAAGTCTCTGCTTCGATTGATACATCCAGGCATAAGAAAGCAGTCGTAAGATACAATATAGTACCGAATGAACCTTACCGGATTAATCATTATGGAATGTCATTGGATGATCCGGTAATTGACAGTATCGCCAGAATGAAGCCTCCACGCCGTTCCGTGTTATCATCTGCATTCCGGACTTATTCGGATGATTATACTTCGCTGATAAAAGACAGTGCATTGTTTGACCGGGATGTGCTGGATAAAGAGCGGCAACGTATCACGACATTATTGCGTAGACGCGGATATTATGCATTTAACCGGGATTACCTGTCTTATGTTGCGGATAGCTCTTTTAATCGTAATATCGTTAATCTTTATATGCTTCTCAAGCCTTACCGGCTTCAACAACAGGATGGAACCATTGTGGATACTTTACACCGTCCTTATTATATCAAAGATGTAGCAATAGTAACGGATTATGACCCGCTGACGTTGGATGAAGATGCATCTTTCGTGCGTGATACGGTAGATAATAAAAGCGGAGTAAAGATCCTGTACGGTAAAAGGGGACATTCCATTCGTCCGAATGTGTTGAGAAGAAGTAATTTTATCACTCCTGGAAAATTATACAATGACCGGAGTGTGGAACAGACTTATTCGGCATTTTCTACATTGAGGGCTTTGAGGAATGTAAATATCCGTTTTTCGGAAATAGAGGAGAATGATACGATGAAACTGAATTGTACAATTCTCACATCACCAGCTAAATTGCAAGGATTCGGGGTGGATGTTGAAGGAACTAACTCTGCCGGTGATTTGGGATTTGCTTCCAGTTTGAATTATCAGCATCGTAATATATTTAAAGGTTCCGAAGTTTTCTCTGCAAAAATCAGGGGGGCTTTTGAGGCTCTATCCAAACAAACGAGCAGTTATTGGGAGTTGGGGGCCGAGACTTCTGTTTTATTCCCCCGGTTTTTATTTCCGTTCGTTACAGATAATTTTAAGCGCAGGCTCAGGGCGACAACTGAATTAAAACTTAGTTATAGTTTTCAGACGCGTCCGGAATTTCAGCGTGCCATTCTTTCCGGGGGATGGAGTTATATATGGCAGGATAGGAGTAATTCGCAAGCACGTCATGTCTTTAAATTACTGGATGTGGATTATGTGCAATTGCCTAATATAGATTCTACATTTAAGTCTACATTGCCGGAATCTACATTACTGTACAATTTTACCGACCAGTTTATTGTTGGTGCCGGGTATACTTATTCGTTTAATTCTTACAATCCGGAAAACCGGCTCAGGAATACACATTCTATGCGTTTTTCTTTTGAGATGGCCGGAAACTTGTTGTATGCATTATCTAAGATGACAGGTTCTGAAAAAGATGCAGAAGGGCGTTATAAATTTTTTGGTATCAATTACTCCCAGTTTATAAAAGGAGATGCTGATTTCAGTAAGCGAATTGTTCTGGATAGCCGTAACCATATCGCTTACCATATTGGGATAGGTGTAGGATTCCCGTATGGAAATTCAAAAATGTTACCTTTCGAACGTAGTTATTTTTCCGGTGGGGCAAACAGTGTGAGAGGCTGGTCTGTACGTTCACTCGGACCGGGTGGTATGCCGATAGATTCAGTTAAATCATTTGCCCAGCAGATTGGTGATATCCGTTTGGATTTGAATGTGGAATATCGAACAAAGTTATTCTGGAAATTCGAAATGGCTGCGTTTATCGATGCAGGCAATGTCTGGACATTCCATAAATATGAAGATCGCCCGAATGGTAATTTTGATTTTTCCCGTTTTTATAAAGAGATAGCTGTTTCATACGGACTGGGTCTTCGTCTGGACTTCGATTTCTTCCTGGTTCGTTTCGATACCGGTATGAAAGCGTACGATCCTCAGCGTTCGGGCAGAGACCGCTGGGCTATCCTGTCCCCGAATTTCAAGGACAATTTCGCTTGGCATTTTGCCGTTGGTTATCCGTTCTGATAAAAAAAGATATGAAGTCTTTGCATAATTAAATAAAAATGCTACCTTTGCACCGCAAATAAGGATGGTTCCGTAGCTCAGCTGGATAGAGCAACGCCCTTCTAAGGCGTGGGTCGAGCGTTCGAATCGCTCCGGAATCACAAATTAAAATTAAACCCCTCTGTAATTTTTTTATTTACAGAGGGGTTTAATTTTGTACTGGTAAATTTACTGGTAAAATGGGCTCATACCGAAATCCTGAGGGAATTTAATTTAAATGGATTATGTTGAGTAAATTCAAAAACCAATGTAGATAAAACACATTCTCTTAATTATTTAGTAAGATGTACCCATTCAAATATGTTGCAAAATAAATCCAAAGTAAATAAGGCAGGAATAAGAAAGAGCTGACTTTTCTGATTGGATAGCTCTTAATCGCATACATTGTCACACATATGTCGAGTATAAGAATATCGATGAATCCTAATAAAGGATTTTGTAAATAGAAAAATAGGATACTCCATGCAAAATTGAAAATTAACTGGATACCAAAAAGCCTGATCAATGTCTTTCTCTTTATTGAGGCAGAGACTGATATTATTCCGATAGATATTCCAATACTGAGGTAGATAATGCTCCACGCAATCGGAAATACTATATTTGGAGGTGTTAGAGCCGGTTTATTGAGAAGCGGGTACCATGTTTTAATAGCATCTGCCTGAAAATAACTTGCAGTCAATCCGACAAAGAAACATATCAATATCGGAATAATTATTGCGACAACCTTTCTCATGTTCTTGTTGGGATAATATCATTTAGCTTTCTTGTATAACAAGGGAAGAGTCGTTCTGGTTTTAATTTCCACTTACAATCAACAGTTTTGCCGGTTATGCAAGGATCATCAGACCATTATCATGTGGCATAGTCGGATGGTTCAAATCCAGTCTTTGTAAAAATTCATGCATTAAAATATGGCTATCAAAAGCATTATTTTCAGCCATTCTTATTTCTATTGGATATATTAAGAGGGAAATAATGGATATTACGGTATCAATATTTGCAATTTCCGTTTCACTGAAACTGTCAATATCGATTAATTCTACCTTTATCTCAGTCTTCCGTTTTCAAATCCAGTCATCTAAAAAACAATTGATTTTAATGTGATTATGTAATAATAGATGTGATAAAATATATATCTTAATCTCTTTGGAATCATTTTAGAATACTTCTTTGTGCGTTTCAGTACGTGTTTTTGTCGTTACAGTAAAAATAGCTATTTAGAATAGAAATAGGCAGTGTAATTTTGCACTCTCGAAAAGGGGAAATAATAGTAAAGTGAGGATCTACTTTTATTGTGATGTAAATAATTGAAATGATCAATAAAATGAGACATAATGAAAAGTTTACATATATAATTTTTAGAAATTAAATTACAAGGAGATTGAATTATGAAAGAAAAATGGTTGATGGCAAAGAAGCATGTTGTATCTTTTAATTTACTAGCCATTGGTTGTGCAATGTTTTTTACCGGTTGTAATAAACATTTAGATGATACTATTATGGAAAAAATACCATCGGAGACAAACACATTTACTGCAGCAACTAGGCATGTAGACTGTCTTCATCAAAGGTGGTATGAAGGTGGTGAATTAACAAAGGCTGAAGGGGTTTCTGATGGGATAGATTTGACAAGTATTTTAAAATTTGTAGCAGAAAAAGTAGCTACAGGAGCATTTAGTAAGCTGGGAGGATTTGCAGCCGAGAAATTAATAGCTGTTTTTGTAACTGACCAAACACAAGTAGAGCTTGATGAGATTTTAAATAGGTTAGGTGATATCCAAACATCGATTGATGCTTTAAAAAACGAGGTTAAACTGGCAAATTATGATGGCGCTTTTAGAGAAAAAGAGACTATGTATATTAATTTGCAGTCAAAAACCGTAGATTCTTGGCTTACTCTTCAAGCATTAGATAAAAATAAAAACCTAAGTCTGGAGGAACGCATATCAAAGAGGAAAGAAGTTGTTAGGAAATGGGGTGAATCCAATATAAATGGAGCAGGGAGTGCCAATTATGCAACGATAAATTATGCAAAGAAAGTAATGTCTATAGCCGCAGAACAAAAGAATTATTTTCAGGTTTATGACGAATTTGCATCGAAGTTCTTTGGGTTTGAACAGGAATCATTTGCATGGCGTGAAAATTGTAGAGATAGAGATATTGCTCTTTTAGCAATTGCTTTTTCTTTATCCAATATGTATGAAAATTTGATTAATACTCCGGATGATATTTCTTCATTAGGCCAAACTGTATTGTCTATGGAAAAGTTTAGCAGCATATACAAAGTGAACTATGATACATATAACTCAGGGGTAAATATTTGTTATATACCAAGAATGGAAGGACGAAAATTTCAAAAAGAAATACTAGAAGTTCCTTATGATTGGTATACTGATTATAAAAATGGTGTTTCTAAAGAAATGAGGACTGGAAATATAATGTATGTGGATAAGGGATCTTCTGATTCGGATTATACTTATCTGCCTACGGTTATGAATTATGGAAATAATTCGGTTCCTCGTAAATATAAACATTTGAATCGAGGTGAGATTGAGCTAATATATAAGTTCTACAATTCGCGTTCGGAACAAAAGATGTCTCTTGAAGAAATCCTTTGTAGTGTAGGGTTTAGTGTTAAAGATAGTAGTACAAAAGTGAATAGTAGAATATTATTTTCTTCTGATGGGTATGATGTTGAACATGAACATTGGTATAATTATAATTTCATATTGTATTATAGAGGGGTTGTTTTTGATAGTAAAGACTGGAACAGTGGAGATTTTAGATTAGGTGTCATATGGTGTAAAGCGGCCTCCAGACAACCGGTTCTGACTATAACTCAATGGGATAGTGCTCCCGATTCTAATCAGCGATTCTATTGTTTGTATTATTCAGAATAATGATAACGTGACGATTTTATTTGTATAAGAAACCATATAATTTATGCAATATAAATAGAACTTAAAGAGTACTCGATTGAGTAATTCGCGCCCAAACTTTACTGTCTGGGCGTTCTTTTTTCTTTAAACGTATAGATGTTCCCATTCAAAATATGTTGCAAAATAAATCCAAGATAAATAAGGTAGGAATAAGAAAGAGCTGACTTTTTTGATCGGATAGTTCTTTATCTCATACATTGTCGCACAGAGGTCAAGTGTAGGAATATTGATGAATCCTAATAAAGGATTTGCCGGTTATCGCAAAATTGGATTATATTTGTGGGGCAGGATAAAGATGGAAAAGGATGGATTTTGAGCATTTTTACATAACATGGTATTCACGTGCGAAGTGTTTTGCGCGGGAATATGTACTCTCGGAAGAAGACGCTGAAAATATTACACAAGATGTTTTTCTGGATCTCTACCAGAAACAATCTTTATTAAATGACCAGATAAACAGCGTCGCCTATCTGTTTACGGCTGTGAAGAATAAATGCATCGATTATCTTCGGCATAAACTGTTGGAACAGGAAGCCGCTAAAAAAATGCAGGAAGAGTTCTCTTTATCCCTTCAGATGAAATTTGATTCGTTGGAATCTTTTGATACGGATTGGGGCTCGGAACGAAAATTGGAAAAAATAATTCAGAAGGCTCTTGACTCTTTACCTGAGCGTTGCCGTGAAATCTTTATAAAGAATAAGTTGGAAGGAAAAAAACAAAAGGAGATAGCCGATGAATTATGTATCTCGGTGAAAACTGTAGAAAGCCAAATGACAATTGCTTATAAAAAGTTGAAAGAAGAATTGAAAGACTATCTGCCATTACTGATTTTCCTTTTTTAATCGTTTTCAAAAGAAATATAAAAATCTTTTAGGGGATTTTTTGGGCCTGTTCGTTTACTTAATAAAAATAAAAGAGAAGTGGACGAACGAATCATCAAATATTATCAGGGAGAGTTGGAAAGAGCAGAGGAAGAATCTCTATTAAAAGAAGCCTGCCATGATTCCACATTAAAATCCCGTATGATAGCATATCAGCAGCTATACAGTTTAATGGGGTTGCAAAGTGCTGCAGCGGATATATCACTTGGAAGAGCAAAATACAAACAATTTAAACGGCTTGTAGAACGGCAGAAAAGAAGATTCTTTATCCAACGTTGGGGACGGTATGCCGCTATATTCATCATCGCGATACTCTCTTCCTGGATAGTGTCATTGTATTATTATTCCTACCATATGAAACCGGAAGCAATTGCCATGCAGCAAGAACTCTATGTGCCGCCTGGCCAACGTGCCGAACTGACATTGCCGGATGGCTCAAAAGTGTGGTTGAATGCAGGTTCGAGACTTACTTATCCTTCTACTTTTACAAATGAACGGAGAGTTTCCCTTTCAGGAGAAGGGTTCTTTGTTGTGGCACCGAATAAACAGGTCCCTTTTATCGTCTCTACATCTACGATCGATGTAAAAGCATTGGGAACCGAATTTAATGTATCTTCCTACCCGGCAGCCGGATATACGGAAGTGTATTTGAAAAAAGGTTCAGTGAAAACCTATTTTCCGGATATGGAATCCACAGGAAAGATATTGTCTCCGGGACAATGTTTAGTCCAAAATGGATATAAACTTGAACTAAAGGAAATGGATCCGGATATGTTGCTTTGGCGTGAGGGGCTTTACACATTCAAAAAACAAAAACTAGGTCGTATTATTGAGAAGCTGGAATTATATTACGATATAAAAATCAATGTGAAAGATCCGGAGATTTTAGATTATGAATATGTCGGTAAATTCCGCCAGCGAGATGGCATCTTAACCATCCTTCAAGTGATACAGAAAATACATAAATTCAAAATAGAGAAGAATGAAGAATTGAACCAAATCACATTATCCAAGTGATAAAATCGAATCATTAGTTGTTAACACTTAAAACAGAAAAGCCTATGAGTCCGTGAAAAGTATAAAAAGAAAAATCGGCAGATGTTCCCGCACCTACCGATTTGACAAGTAAACCCATTGAGATTAAAAATAGTATTTACTTAATAAAGCAAAGGTATGAAAATAAATTCTTTGTTAACGCATATAGTGTGCCACAAAAAAAGCAAAAAAGCATTCAGTGTTATGAAAATGACCTTTCTACTTATATTTATGTTTGCCTCCCATCTGTTTGCTGTAAAAGGTGAGGCACAGAATGCGATAGTTGAGTTCCGGTCAAATAATCTTTCTATAGAAGAACTGTTTAAAGAAATAGAACAACAGACCGATTATCTGATTATTTACAGCACAAGCGAGATTCGCTCGAACTTCAATGTTACATTGAGCAAGAAAAGAGCAAAAGTTTCAGAGATTCTGGATGAAGTATTAAGCGGCAGGAAGCTGAAATATGAATTTACGGATAATTACATTGTCCTATCAAAGTCAATTCCGGATAAAATACCTCAACAAACGAAGAGGAAAATTACAGGAACCATTAAAGATAAAGATGGAAATCCGATCATTGGAGCCAATGTAGTGGAGAAAGGAACAACAAATGGAACGATAACAAGTCTAGATGGAGATTATACATTATCAGTATTTGATAATTCTATATTGGTTGCTTCTTATATTGGATATAATAAAATAGAAATTCAGGTTGAAGGCCGTTCCATTGTTGATATTACGTTATCAGAGGATACTCAGGCGCTAGAAGAGGTTGTCGTGGTTGGTTACAGTACTCAAAAGAAAGTTAATTTAACAGGTTCGGTTTCTACTGTTAATTTTGAGGAAATGGCGTCGAGACCAGTTGTTGATGCTTCTCAAGCTCTTAGTGGTGTTTCTCCTGGCCTTCAAATTATGCAGAGTTCAGGGCAACCCAATGCCGAAAGTTTTTCATATAATATTCGTGGTGTCGGGACATTGAATTCTTCCAGTCCTCTTATTCTTGTAGATGGAATGGAGCAAAGTATGAGCATGGTTAATCCCTCGGATATTGCTAATGTTTCGATACTTAAAGATGCTGCTTCTTGTGCTATATATGGAAATAGAGGAGCTAATGGGGTAATCCTTATTACTACAAAAAATGGTACAGATGGTAAAATTAGTGTAACTTATGATGGAACAGTCTCTTATAATGAGCCATTTAAAATAGTTCATACGATTTCGGATTATGTTCAGTATATGAAATTGATGAATGAGTCATCTAATAATTTGGGGAATTCTGACATATTTTCTCAAAGTTCTATTGATCTTTGGGAAGCAGCAAAGCTTAATCCTGATGGAATCGCAACTTCAGGTTATCCTAATTATGTTGCTTATCCAAATACGGATTGGTGGGATAATATTTATAAGAAAGAATGGATGCAGAAGCATGCCATATCTATTAATGGAAAGGAAAAGCGAACAGGTTACTCAATCAGTTTTTCTTATATCGATAATCCAGGAGTTGTTAAAAACACAGGATATTCAAGGTATATGGGACGTGTTAACTTGTATTCGGATATTACAGATTGGCTGAGAGTTGGGACGCGTACGTGGGGGAATGTAACCGATCAGGATGTAAGTGATTCTGGCAGTAGTTTTTTTAATTCAATCAATACTCAGAAAATGCTTCCTTGTACATACCCGTTTTATGATGGTAAATATGGAGCTCCGGAAGGACCGGAGGATGATCCCCAATCACATAACCCTCTTTGGGATATGGCCAATGTAGATGGATACGATAAATATACGCAACTTTATACAGATTGGTATGCTCAGGTTAAGTTCTTGAAATATTTTACATATAGTTTTGATTTTTATTACAAAGATATTCGTCGTGAGAAAAAGACAGTAAACACCTCTATTGGTAAGTATAGTTTTTCTAAAGACGCTTTTTCTACAGGTGCAGCGGATCCGGCTACTCTTTATACTTATATGTATTATACAAGAGAGAATACAACAAAGTTAAACCATTTGATTAATTATAATCAATCCTTTGGCTCTCATGATGTTTCGGCTATGCTTGGTTATGAAGAACAAACTTATAAATATAGAGAGACTGATGTTAACAAACTGGGACTTACAGATGCAAATGTAAACGACTTTAATGCCGCAACAACTCCATATTCAACATCCGGTTATGGGACGGGATATGCTGCTCGTTCAGTTTTTGGACGTGTAAATTATGCTTATAAAAGTAAGTATTTATTTGAATTTAATTTACGCTATGATGGTTCTTCAAGATTTGCTCCGGATTATCGTTGGGGGGCATTCCCTTCATTTTCTGCAGGTTGGCGTTTGACTGAAGAATCCTGGTTAAAAACTGTACAATGGCTGACTAGTCTCAAACTTCGTGCATCTTGGGGAAAACTTGGTAATAATTCAATAGGTAATTATGATTGGCAGTCTGTTTATTCGGCCGCAAATTATTCCACAGGACAAGCACTGGCAAGTGGTATTGCTATTACATCTATAGCTAATGCCGCTCTTACTTGGGAAGAAACAGCAGTTACCAATATCGGTATTGATTATGGATTCTTTGATAATAAATTAACAGGAAATATTGATGTATATAATAAGCTGACAACAGGGATACTTTATACGCCGGATATGTATATGGCAATGGGAACAGCTACTGCCCCAAAAGAAAATATAGCCGAGGTTACTAATAGAGGTATTGAATTTGAACTTGGATGGAGGGATAATATTGGTAAAAATTTCAGTTACAGTATTAAAGGGCAGTTCTCTTTCAATAAGAACTTTGTCAGTAAATATAAAGGTAAATTAGAAAGAGGGTGGAATCCTGACCATACAGAATATTCTACTAATATAGGAGATGTTTCTACAGGTAGTACAACAAGAGTTATTGAAGGGCATCAGATTAATGAATTTTATCTTCCTAACGTTTATAAAGGTAGTGGTTCGTATTTTAATACGGATGGTACAGTTAACATAAATGGCGGTCCTAAAGATGGTATGATACGTACTGAAAAAGATATGCAATGGCTTCAAGCAATGCAAGATGCCGGTTATACTTTCCAACCATATAATGCCGTTGCTAAAAATGCACTTTGGTATGGAGAATATATTTATGCAGATGCAAATGCTGATGGTATATATGGTAATTCATATGATTCTGAATTTCAAGGAACATCAACAACTCCTAAATATAACTTTGGTTTTCAGGCTAGTGCAAACTGGAAAGATTTTGATTTTTCTATGACTTGGGGGGGAGCAGCCGGATTTAGCATTTATTATTATTCTACTTCTAGAAACTCCAGTGAAACTGTATATGGTTATGCAATCCCTGATGTTATAGCTGACGACCATTATTTTTATGATCCTGAAAATCCATCCGATCAAAGGACGAATCTTACCTCAAAACAACCTCGTTTGGTAAACGTTTCTGGTGCCCAGAGTTCGGCTAGTTCTTCTCTTCATTTGGAAAAAGGGAATTTTATCAAGCTTAGAAATTTGACATTAGGGTATACTTTACCAAAAACTATTTCTAAAAAATTCTATGTAGAAAGACTTCGTGTTTATGCCTCAGGAGAAAATCTTTTCGCTATCACTGGATTCTCGGGTCAGGACCCAGAAATGCGTACTACTGTTGGATATTCAACAATGCGTCAATATGCATTTGGAATTAATTTAACATTTTAATTTGTAAGAACATCAAGATAATTAGAAAGATGAAAAAAATATTTAGAAAGACAACAGTTATTTGGGTGACATCAATGATATTTTTAGTGATGGTGGGATGTAAAAGCGATCTTTTGGATACACTACCAAGTGATAGTTTTTCTAGTTCCAATGTTTGGGATAGCCCAATTTTGGCTCGTGCAGCAGTAATGGGAGTGTATAATGGACTTTACGATAAGTACTCGAAAAACTATGATAATGCAAAGGGGATTCCGTTTGATGCATGTTCTTCTGTGATGGATATTGATATGAACTGGAGAAATAACTGTTTTGTAACAACAGGTTCTTGTACCCCATCTAATGGAAATGTATCAAATCATTACAAATATTATTACACAATTGTATATAGGGCAAATGATGTTATTAATAATATAGATAATGTACCGGATATGGAGAATAGTGAGAAAGCACAACTTAAGGCAGAAGCTAAGTTTTTTCGTGCTTGGTCTTATTTTCATTTAAATGTGCTTTGGAAAGGTGTTCCTATTTATACAGAAAATGTAGCAAGTACGGAAGCAACCAAACCTCGCTCTTCTGAATCTGAAGTTTGGGAGCAAATAATTTTGGATTTTACGGATTGTATTAATGAGCCAAATCTTCCGAATAAATATGCAAAAGGTAATAGTAGTTATGGTCGTGTTACAAAAGGAGCTGCTTATGCTTTTAGAGGTCAAGTCTATCAATTTATGGGGGATTATAATAAAGCTCTTGCTGATTTTGAGGCAATAGAAGAGCTTGGGTATGCACTTTATAGCCCCAGTAACGGTGCGATTGGAAATGATGACTTCTTTCAACTTTTTAAACCTGCCAATGAACAGTGTGACGAGATGATTTTTTCTGTACAGTGTGTAGAAACTACAGGTATGGGCAATCCTAGGGGAATTAATTATGGTAACCGCTGTACAGGTGGCTCAGCTTGGAATAATTATATTCCAAATCCGGCTTTTATAGAAATGTATGAATGTGCAGATGGATCTGACTTTGATTGGGAAAAATATTGTCCGGGATGGTCTTCTATGACACCTCAGGAAAGAGTTGCTTTCTTTCTACGTGATGGTCTTCAATCTGGTAATGGGCAGTGGGGTACAACTGAAGCAACATCTGATTATCAGACTCTTTATAATAATATGGTTGCTTATGGTGCCGATATGAGTAAGTATTTGGACCAGGGCAATGAGACAAGGATTCGTAGAGCATATGAAGATCGTGATCCCCGACTTATGCAGTCAATAATTACTCCTTATTCAACTTATAATGGAAATCAAGCTGGAATAGGGAATCATATTTGGACTCTTCGTTGGCCTTATATATTAGATACGGGTGAACCCTATGATATCCGTACAGATACCAATTCTAAATTTTATTATCTTTGGAGGAAATATGTTACAGAAAATGATGAATGTACGACTCGTTGGGTGTATTCAGAGGATATTATTTTGTGTCGTTATGCCGAAATTCTTCTTCGGAGGGCTGAATGTTTGAATGAGCTTAATAGAACGAATGAAGCTGTCTTTTTTGTAAATAAAGTGAGACAACGTGCTGGGCATGTCCTTTTAAATGATCCTACTTATTCTGCAACAAAGGTTAGTGGGGTAGAGGATATGCGTCAACGTATTCGTAGAGAGTTTTATGTGGAATTAGGCGGTGAAGATTCAATGTATTTTAATGAACTTCGTTGGGGTACATGGTATGATAGAAAGTTTAAAGACCATTCTTCAGGACAGATCGGTACACTCAATTCTAATGGCATGATGCAAATTTGGGGTGAGACAACTTATAAACATTTTAGTGTCGGTGAACATGTAAGGGTTTGGCCGATTCCCGCAAAGGAAAGAGAAATGAATCCAAGTCTTACTCAGAACCCTGGTTGGCAAGACTGATACTTAATATAGAGTGATAGACAGTTTATAATTCAATATCTTTTATTGGAGTTAAAGCATTTGTTTTTCGTAAATAATTTATATAAATTAATAAAGAAGCTATGAAGTATTTATTTTTAATTTGGAGTATCTTGTGTTTTTTAGAACCTCTTTCTGCTCAGGATAGAGCAGATCAACAACATTTGAGTAATGAAAAATCATTTTCTATGATTTTGTTGGGGGATCCCCAAGGATATACTAAATATGATATAAATCAACCTTTGTTTGATTTATGTACAGCATGGATTGCTGATAATATAGAGAACTTGAATATCAAGGCAGTTTTGTGTACAGGCGATCTTGTGGAGCAAAATGAAAATATTGTTCGTAACCGTAAAATGTTAAATCAAACCAGTAAAGAAATGTGGACTGCAGCTTCTAAGGCTTTTATGCGTTTAGATAACAAAATTCCTTATATTATTTCTGCAGGAAATCATGAATATGGCTATCAACGTTCTGAAAATGGGATGACTCATTTTCCCGAATATTTTCCGTTTGAGCGGAATACTGCTTGGCGGGATATTTGTGTTAGTGCATTCCCTAATAGAAATGGAGTTGCTTCTTTGGAGAATGCAGCTTTTGAGTTTGAAGATCTAAACTGGGGAAAACTTTTAGTTATTACATCTGAATTTGCTCCAAGAGATGAAGTGCTGAATTGGGCAAAGGAATTGATTGCAAAGCCTCAGTATAAAGATCATAAAGTAATATTTATGACTCATTCGTTTTTACGGGAGCGTACAGCTAAACGTACTGAAAATGAAAGTTATGCAATTACACCAAGAAACTGGGGAGAAGATGTATGGGAAAAATTGGTAAAACCTTCTTCTAATATATTCTTGGTTATATGTGGCCATACTGGTAAACCCGGTGACTTTGAAGATTCTGTTGCTTATCGAGTGGATAAGAATCATTTAGGAAAAAATGTACACCAAATGATGTTTAATGTTCAAATACTTGGAGGAGGATGGGAAGGTAATGGTGGTGACGGTTGGTTGCGTATTTTGGAGTTTACGCCGGATGGAAAGACTCTTAAAGTAAGAACTTATTCTCCACTTTTTGGTATATCTCCATCAACAAAACATTTAGCCCACCGTGTAGGGGCTTGTGATCAGTTTGATATGGTGATAGAGTGATTTTTAATATTGACATTATTGATAAGAGTGTAGCAAAACCGATATTACAGGTTGCTGCTACACCCTTCTTCTTGTTTGTTTGAAAAGCCGGAGATGCTAATCTGAATTAAATTTAGTTTCAATTTTTTTTTTCTGTTTTGAAACTCTTTGTTTCAAAGGCTGAAACTTTTTGTTTCAACGTGTGGAACTTATAGTTTCATCGGCTGAAACTTTTTGTTTTATGCTGTTGAAACTTTTAATATGTGAGTTGGAACTTTTACAGACCAGGGGGCTATTGTTTTTTTTACCAGTTATATTCGTCGGTATAGTAATCGTAGACTGGCTCTTCGGTGATTCCCTTTTCTTTGAAAAGCTGTAAGATGTAACGTTGGTCGTCGGGCGAAAGCGCATGTTCTTTCCGGTAAAAACGATAGTAGAGGGATTTGTTGAAATGGTTAATCATTTCGTTCCTGAGTTCTGTGGCATCTTTGTGGGGGACATTATCAAGTAAATGGGTGATACCCCATGCCATATGGCTTTTTGACTGTGGTTTGAAATGGGGGCAGGTGTGCCCATTCGAAGGGAAACATGCCGGATTCACAATCGTGATGAAACTTCTGTCCGGTGTATTGTTTATAGCAGCTAAACGGCGTAGGCAATCATTTGTTTTCGGGCATTGGTCATTGAAGCAATGCGCGAAATAACGAGGCACTGATTTGTAATCGAAGCCATCTTTCCTGATTTTCATAACTGAGTCTGTTTTACGTTAGATTTTTTATGTGTAAGTTTCGAAATATGAATGGTACAAAGGTAGCAACAATCTGAACAAATTGTCCCATTTAACGCAGAGATAACCGAAGAATAATGAGGTCTTTTATTCCCAGTCGCTGAACTCGAAACTCAGTTGTTCCCATTGTGCTTTATCCGCTTTCTCTTCATGCGGGTTGGAGACGGAAAGCCCGATCAGGCGGATCGGGTGGGTTGTATATTCTATATCATTCAGTAGTTGTTTGGCTAAAGGCAGGATGTCTGCCAGTATCGAAAGTTCTTTTGCTTGTGTGATACTACGGGTTTTCTGGCTGAAATCGTGGAATTTGATTTTCAAGGTTAACGTATTCCCTTTAAAGCCGGAATGTTGCAGGCGTTCGATAAGTTCGGTTGCCACATGGTAAAGTTCTATGATGACGGACGAGCGGATGGAGATATCTTTTTCGAGTGTATGTTCGCAGCCTACGGATTTCCGGATACGGATGGCTTCGACCGGGCGTAAGTCTATTCCTCTGGCAAATTCATAATATAATGCTCCGGCTTTGCCGAACTGGCGCGTCAGCATTTCTAAGGAACAGGTCTTTAAATCTGTTCCGTTATGGATACCTAACGTATGCATCTTCTTGGCTGTTACCGGGCCGATGCCCCAGAAGGATTCGATAGGTAGTTTATTAATAAACTTTTCAGCCTGTGCCGGATGGATGGTACAAAGACCGTCCGGTTTGCGGTAGTCGGATGCTATTTTTGCAAGGAATTTATTGTAGGAAATCCCGGCTGATGCAACCAAATGGAGTTCTTCCCGGATACGGCGTTTGATTTCTTTGGCTATATCTACGGCAAGTAGGATTCCTTGCTTGTTTTCGGTTACATCCAGAAAAGCTTCATCTAAAGAGAGTGGCTCTATTATATCCGTATAGTCGTGAAATATTTCGTGGATTTGCCGGGAGACGGCTTGGTATACATCCATTCTACCCGGAACAAAAATCAGTTGGGGGCAGAGCCGTTTGGCTTTTTGTGAAGACATGGCGGAACGTACGCCGAATTTCCGTGCCTCGTAGCTTGCTGCTGCAACGACACCCCGTTCTTCGGCATGTCCTACGGCAATGGGTAAGCCCCGTAATTCAGGGTTATCCCGCTGTTCCACAGAAGCGTAGAATGCGTCCATGTCGATATGTATGATTTTTCGTTCCATTAAAATCCGTTCATCGGAATCAGTACGGTCGGAATTAACAGTAAGAACCCGAGAATCACCAGCAATAAAATAAATTTCCATGCCCACCGGAACCATTTGTCGTAAGGAATACGGCTTACTCCCATAACGGCAATCAGGACACCGGAGGTCGGAGTCAGAAGATTGGTAAATCCGTCACCGAACTGGAATGCCATTACCGTAGCCTGTTTGGACAGACCGATTAAATCCGAAAATGGCGCCATAATAGGCATTGTCAAAGCAGCCTTGGCACTTCCGGACGGAATAACCAGATTGATAAGCGTTTGTATGACATACATCATACCGACTGTAGCTACCTGTCCGAGCCCGTCCATTCCTTGGGCAAGACTGTGGAGGATTGTGTCTATTACAAGCCCGTCTTTTAAAATCACTATAATTCCTCCGGCTAAACCTACCACCAGAGCGGCACTCATAATATCTTTACACCCCTCCATAAATAACTTAACAAGTTCGTTAGGGGTTCGGTTGTTGGAAATTCCAGCCGCCAGTCCGAGGGCAAAGAATAAAGTGGCAATTTCCATGATATACCAGCCATATCCCATTACTCCGGTAATCAGATAAAAAATAGTGAAGAACAACAGGTTTAATATATACAGATGTACTGTTTTCCGGAGAGCGGCAACAGATGTTATGACAAATGCAATAGTCAACAGGGGTAATAATGGTAATCCTTCTATTATACTGTTCCCTATTTTTAAACAGGTGACCGGGTAGCATATAGAAAATATAATTTGTATGATAGTGAGTGCTCCAAAACAGCCCCAGGCTGTTTTAGGAGTATGGTATTCTATTTCAAACGAGTTGTTGCCATGCAAATCCCTCCAGTATTGGTCTTCTTCATATACCAGGGAAAGGCGGGGGTTTTTCTTTACTCTGGCTGCATATCGTAGTATATAGGTAAAGCCTACCACATTAATGACCAGCCAACAGAATATACGGTATTCAATACCGGAAAAGAGAGGGATTCCGGCTAATCCCTGGGCTATTCCTATGGTAAAAGGATTGAGTATCGCTCCGGCAAATCCTAATCCTGCCGCGACGAATACCATGCAGACACCTGTTATAGAGTCGTATCCCATTGATATGGCCATAGGAACCAATACCATACAGAAGGCAATGGTTTCCTCACTCATTCCGAATACAGCTCCGAAAATACTGAATAGAAGCATGATGGAAATCAGGAGGAAGTTTTCCACTCCGATTTTCCGGAGAAAGAGGTTGTTTTCCATTCTCTGGGCGCGGCGCAGGAAGCTGATTGTGCCGATGTCGAAGGCTTTACTATCATTTACAATCCAGAAAGCTCCCCCGATTATCAGGATAAAGACAATAATATCCGCTTTATCAACGAAGCCTTTATAGAAAGCAGCGAATACCTGCCAGGTTTGGGGTACATGTTCGACAGCCTGGTAGACTACTGTTTTTTGCCCTTCGGCATTAATTATTTCAGTGTATTGCCCTCCCGGTATAAACCAGGTTAAAGCAGCACAAAAAAGTATGATATAAAATATAATAACGTAGGTATGGGGGATTTGTCTTTTCTTCATGATTTATTATTTTCTTCTTCTGTTATTTCCTCATCGTTGGTGAAAGCTCCGATTTCCGGAATGATTGCACGTGCTTCGCGGTCGCTTAATGTATCCACATCTTTTAGTTTACGTTGGATAGCACGGGTGCGGGTTCCTAATATTTCTTCTATTTGCCCGCTGGCTGTTTGCAGGTTTTTCTGGGCTTTTTCCAGCATTCCGCCGACTTTTTCAAATTCTTTTTTGACTGCACCAAGGATTGTCCAGACTTCTCCGGAATGTTTTTGGATGGCAAGTGTACGGAATCCCATTTGCAAGCTGTTGAGGATGGCTGCTAATGTCGTAGGACCGGTAACAACTACTTTATAATTACGCTGTAAATCTTCCAAAAGGGAAGAACGGCGTACTACTTCGGCATAAATTCCTTCGAAGGGCAGGAACATGATACCAAAATCGGTGGTTGCCGGAGGGGCAAGATATTTGTCGGAAATGTCTTTTGCCATTTTCTTTATGGTAGTTTCCAGTAATTTGCCGGCTGCTTCTATCGCAGAAGGGTCTGCTTGATCGTATGCGTCTAATAATTGTTCGTAGACATCTTTGGGAAATTTAGCGTCGATGGGCAGGTAGACAAATTCGTGCATGTCGTCCCGTCCGGGTAACTTGACTGCAAACTCAACAACGGCGTCTGAGCCTTTCTTTGTATGTACATTGGCGTCATATTGCTCGGGGGCAAGGATTTGTTCCAATAACATGCTTAGTTGGATTTCTCCGATATTTCCCCTTGTTTTTACGTTACTGAGTACCCGTTTTAATCCTCCTACGTCTTGTGCCAGGGTTTGCATTTCCCCTAATCCTTTTTGTACGCTTTCCAACTGTTCGGTAACCAGGCGGAAGGATTGCCCGATACGGTCATTTAGTGTTTTTTGTAGCTTTTCATCTACGGTAATACGGATTTCTTCCAGCCTTTTTTCTGTGTTTGCTACTAAAAAACGCTGTTGTTCGTCCAAATTCGCGAACTTTTCCCGCTGTAGATTGTTAAATGATACGATACCGCGGTCAAAAGCTTCACGAAATTCATTCATGGAACGTGTTAGTTCCTCACGGTTATCCCGGGCAACGATACGGCTTTCTTCACGGTTAAGTCGGAAATCTTCACGGAAATTTTTTTCTATACGGTCGAAAGAACGTTGCATTTCGTCAAAAAGGCGCTTCAGTTCATCTGTCGTGTCCGACTTGTCTTGTTTGGGTCGTAAAATAAGTTGTAAAATAATGATAATAACGAGTATATATACAATAAGCCAGTCCATGTTTTTCTTATTTTTCGCCAAAGATAGGAAAAGAGTTTTTGTGTTAAGTAATTAAAAAACATTAAAAAGGGAAACTTTCTTGCATATACATTGGTTTACATTGCGCAAAGCAGCTTATATTTGTATGCCGCTTTGAGAGTAAGGAACATAAAATACTACAAAAAATGGCAAAAATTACATTTAAAGGTAATGAGGTAAATACCAATGGTACTTTACCAGCAGTAGGAGCAGAGGCTCCGGATTTTAAGGGTGTAAAAAATGATTTATCAGAATTATCCCTGAAAGATCTGAAAGGAAAGAATGTCGTAATTAATGTATTTCCGAGTTTGGATACAGCAGTTTGTGCCGCCTCGGTAAGACGTTTTAATAAAGAAGCTGCTTCTCTACCCAATACAGTAGTTTTAGCAGTATCAAAAGATTTACCATTTGCGCAAGGACGTTTCTGTACTACGGAAGGTATAGATAAAGTGGTTCCACTTTCTGCATTCCGTTGTTCTTGCTTCGAAAATAAGTACGGGATGCTTATGGTCGACGGTCCGCTTAAAGGTTTATTAGCCCGTGGCGTGATAGTAGTTGACGAAACTGGTAAGGTTGTTTATGAAGAACTTGTTTCCGAAATAACAAACGAGCCGAATTACGAAGCCGCAATCGCTTCGCTAAAAAACTAATAAATTTGATTATTGTTTTTCATTGGTTAAAGTTAAGGGTTAGTGTAGGAGGCTGTCGGATGTGAATCTCGCAGCCTTCGTTTTTTTAGTTGACAGTTGACAAGTGACAGTTGACAGTGTTTTTAGCTGACTAAAAAAATAAACGTGGGTTCTTTTGTTGCTTGTCAATTATCAATTATTTTATGAATAACTGGAAAAGAGTATTCGCTATTATATGGACCGGGCAGTTTTTCTCCATACTAACCAGCTCGATTGTCAATTTTGCAATTGTTTTGTGGCTTAGTTTTGAAACGAAATCTGCTGAGGTACTGGCTTTTGCAACGATTGCTGCAATGCTTCCCCAGTCGATATTGGGATTGTTTACCGGTATTTTTATCGACCGATGGAAAAGGAAGCGGGTGATGATTTTGGCTGATAGTTTTATTGCTTTTTGTACAATGATTTTGGCTGTCTTGTTTTATCTGGATATAGCCCGGATAGGACATGTGTATATTTTGCTGGCAATGCGTTCGGTGGGTTCTGCGTTTCATATGCCGGCGATGCAGGCTTCCGTTCCTTTACTGGCTCCAAAGTCGGAATTGATTCGTATTGCCGGGATTAACCAGATAATCCAGTCGGCATGTAATATTGCCGGACCGGCTTTAGCAGCTCTTTTTATCTCGTTTATGAAGATGACGAATATCCTTTTATTGGATGTGATAGGAGCGGCATTGGCTTGTACTTCGCTTTTGTTCGTGACGATTCCTGACCCGGAAAACGAAGAACGAACGCAAAAGGTCCGGTTGCTGAAGGAGGCAAAAGAAGCGTTTACGGAAGTACGCAGTCAAAACGGATTGTCCTGGCTATTCCTTTTGTCTATTATAGGTACGTTTTTTATTATGCCGGTAAGTGTATTATATCCGTTAATGACTCTTAATCATTATTCAGGAAATGCGTATCAGATTAGTTTGGTTGAAGCAGCCTGGGGAACTGGTGCTTTGTTGGGCGGAGCTTTCCTGGGAATGAAAAAATTCCGGATTAATGAAATATCTTTGATTAACTGGATGTATATTTTATTGGGTTCCACATTTCTGTTTTCGGGAGTCTTGCCGGTTTCAGGGTATCCGTTGTTTGTCGTATTGACAGCTATAGGGGGTATTTCGGGTTCCCTTTATATGGCATCATTTACAACCGTAGTCCAAACCCGTATTAATCCGGCTGTAATGGGACGGGTATTTTCTTTTTATATGAGTGTAAGTATGCTTCCTTCTATGATAGGTCTGATGAGTACCGGGTTCCTTGCCGATACGATAGGTATTGGACATACCTTTATAATCGGTGGAGTTTTGGTCGGGATAATCGGAGTTGTCTCTTTCTTTATTCCTTCAATAATGGCGTTGAGAAACAGTTTCCGGAAATAAACCAACCTGATTTGTGGCATACTGTTGGTTTATATCAGAGTTGCTCGCAAATTAATTTATAACCGATACCTCGTACGTTCAGTATCTTGATGCGGGGGTCTTTTTCCAGTTTATGACGTAGTTTGGTAATAAATACATGCAGGCTGCGTGCATTGTAAAAGCTATCGTCTCCCCATAAATTGAGAAGAATATCTTTACTGTAAATAGGTTGGGTTTCGTTTTCGCATAAACGCTTTAATATTTCTGATTCTTTGAAAGAGAGTGTATTGCTTTCTCCGGCTATTAATAAGGTTTGAGTTTTAGGATAGAAAGTATAAAGCCCTATTTCATAGAATCCGGCCTTCTCTTCTTCTGCTTTACTTTTGCTGAGAAGAGCTTTCGTGCGAACAATTAATTCCCGTAGGCTGAAAGGCTTGCGTACATAATCGTTTGCTCCTAATTCGAATCCTGAAACAATATCATCGGTAGAGGAACGGGCACTGAGAAACAGAACCGGAGTTTCTTTATCTTCTTTCCGGATCCGGCTTATCATTTCAAAACCATCTATTTCCGGCATCATAATATCTGCAATAATTAAGTCGGGGTGATATTTATAATAAGAATCGATTCCTTGTAAACCGTTGTTTGCAATCACCGCTTCATACCCCTCGGCTTCGAGCGCATCCTGGATAATCATAGCCAGGGTAACTTCATCTTCAACAATTAGAATCTGCTTTGTATTTTTCATGTTTCTGTGGTAATATGATAGTGAAACTACTGCCTTTTCCGGGAATGCTCTCTACTTTGATTGTTCCGTTATGCTTTTGAACCATTGTCCTGACATAAAATAATCCGATTCCATATCCTTTTACCAGACTACCCTTTTCGTTGGGTATGCGGTAAAATTTATCAAAAATGTGTGGCAGGTTTTCTTTGTTGATACCTATGCCATTGTCTGTTATCCTGATTTGAATATGGTCTCCTGTACCTGTGGCACTTATTCGGATGACCGGATTATCTCCGGAATATTTGATTGCATTGTCTATAATATTACTGATAACATTATATAAATGTGTCCGGTCTGCATCCAAACAGATTGTGTCCGGTTTGATTTCTAACTCAGTTTGGAATGGCTTGGACGATTTGATTGTTTGTTGTTCTATGATTTTGTCAATCAGTTCCTTTAATTGAGTTGGCTCGAATTTGAGTTTGAAATCTTTTTTGTGTTCCAGGCTTAAAGAAAGTATTTGCTCTACCATACTACTGAGTCGCTGAAGTTCTTCGTGGCAGATGTGAAGGTATTTGTCAGTCTTTTCTTTGTTCTCAATAATGTTATAATGAATTATGGCTTCGATTGCCGCATAGGTAATGGCTATCGGAGTTTTTAATTCATGGGTGACATTATGGGTAAAATCATCTTTTAGCTGTTCGACTGTTTTCTGGTGAAGAAGGAAACGAATCATATAAGTAAACGAAATGACCAGAATCAGGAGGATTAAGAATGAAGATAATAAGATACCGGTCATCATCCGGATGGTACTCCATTGGGTGGATTCTGCATAGATGTAATAGGCTTTGGGTTTATATGCCGTGTATTTCCACTGGTAGAGTTCATAGTTTGATAAATCGGTATTTTCAGGAATGGAAGAGGCAATAATAGAACTGTCTTTTAAATCGATTATTTCAGTAAAATGCCGGATATCCAGACCGTTATTATGCAAATGAGAGGTTAGGATACTGTCAAAACGGGCAATGCCAATCGGGGCAATTTTGTTGTCGATGATTTCATGAAGGGACTGTTGCATTTGTAATCCTAAAAGACCGAGGGAGCTGTATGCTTCTCCTACTTTTACCGCGGTACTTTTCAACATCCACTGGTTTTCTTCACTGATATTTTTATATAGGTTCGTATCTAAAGGAAGGATTTTATAGGTGTCGGATTGTACTGAGTCTTTATCTGGAAACTTAGTCGAAATACCAAAGTTTCCTTCAGAATCAACAATACTGCTTGTTTCCCGCTGTTTTTTCAGAATTTTACTAATCCGGTCGGCACGCTCAAATAGCTCTATATGGTCGGCATCCCTGATCGCCTGCATAATAGTTTCTTTATTCCGTTTTTGGTAAGCATGATATAAATCGGTTATCCAGAATAATTGATAGACAAATATTCCGGACAGGGATATGATGACCAATAGAACTATGTATTTGAAGGACGATTTCATATAAACAAATTTAAGGAAAGTTTGATTATGCCGGTTTATTTGGTAAGACTAAATAACATTCAATGGACAGGTGTTATATACTCTTATCAAATAAGAGGGAAGTTTGGAAGTTCCGGCAGAACATCTCATTTTTGACAAAAAAGAAAAATGCCATGAAATATATCTACTCTTTGTTGATAATCCTCTTTGGTGTTTCTAATGAGTTGTATGCACAAGAAACGAAAGGTTCAGGGCGCATTGTCATGAACGATAGTATCGAAGTGGATTTGCCCGAGGTTTTTATTAAAGCCGAACATCCTTTGGTGAAAATATCAGAAGGCAAATTACAGTTTGACGTGCCGAGTCTGATAAAGAGTAAGCCGGTGGATAATGCCTTTGATATATTAGGAGAATTACCAGGTGTACAGAAAGAGGGGGATAATGTTTCTATTATCGGAACGCCAGTTACGCATATTCTGATAAACGGGCGGAAAAGTTCAATGAGTACTGAACAGATAATCGATTTACTTAAGTCGACATCGGCCTCCAAAGTTCGCTATGTGGATGTTTTGTATAGTACTCCTCCTCAGTATGGGGTACGGGGGGCTGCGATTAATATATTGATAGAAAATGACCGGAACTTGAAAGATGTGCTGAAAGGAGAGGTTACTTTCGTAGGAAAACAAGGCTATTATTTTTCTCCATCCGGTAGGGCAAATCTGTTTTATATAGGAAAAAGATACTCGGTAGATGCTTCTTATTCTATTGGTTATAATCAGGGGAGAAATGAAGAGGAAATGTTAGCTCAACCCACAGTAAATGGCGAGTTGTATGATATAAGGCAGGATAATTGGTATAAAACGCATAGTCTGTCTCATAAAGTGAGGACTTCTTTGGATATCGATTTGAAAAACCGGGATAAATTATCATTTTCTTATATGGGGAGTTTCTATGATCCGAACCAAATTTCCCGGCGTGGAGCTGTTACGGAGTTTATGGGATTGAACCGGGTAGAGACAGAGAGTGAGTTATATTCTCATTCATTGATGCATAGTGCACGTGCGGATTATGTGGGGCATTCTGGTTTGAATATAGGGGTAGATTACACTTTCAGCCGGGATAAAGATATTCAGGAGCTTGTGAATAAATTGGATAAAGGTGGCGAACAATCCATTTATACCTTATTCCGACAGCGTGTGAACCGGGGAAATTTGTATCTTAATAAAAGTCATAAGCTACCTCAGGGGTGGGTTTTGAATTACGGGATTGAAGGTTCCTATTCGGATACTTGGAATGAATCCGGACAGGTATTTAAAAACGGAGAAGGGGAAGATGATGTTTCTTTCAGTTTACAACAAAAGGATTATGCGGCGAATGGCTTCATCGGTTTTACGAAGAAGTTTGGGAAAAAAATATCTTTGGATGCTTCCGTCTCTTTACAATACTATCGGGCTACTGTTGATTCGGCAGGGGAGAAAAGGACGCTATGGAACCGGATTAGTCCGTTTCCTCAGTTGACTTTTACTTATCGGAGTACCCCTTCCGGTGTATGGATGATTTCTTTTTCAAGCGATAAATCGTATCCTTCTTATTGGATGACGACTCCGAATGTCCACTATATGAATGTATATACGTCTATTGTCGGCAATACGGATTTAAAGCCGCAATATACATATACAGGGGTGGTGAATTATATTTTGAAAGGGAAGTATGTTTTTGGAGCGGTTGCTTCGATACAACCGGATAAGATATTGCAGCAGACGTATCAATATCATGACCGGATGCAATCTGTTTTCCGTACAATAAACCTGGATGTTTATAATACATTCCTGCTGATGGCTGTGATACCGTTTAAAGCCGGAAATTTTATGAGTTCAAAATTAACTTTATCGGGAGCGGTATTGCATCAGAGAGGTGTTTTGTATGATATTTCATTTAATCGTACGAAATTGTTCGGAAGAGCCGCTCTGACCAATACATTTTTCCTGACAAAAGACAAGAATGTATCTTTGGAACTGAGTGGTTATTGTATCTCGCCTGTTATTCAGGGATTATATGATATTGAGCGTATATCGAATGTCTCTATGGGGCTGGTCTGGACTTTTGCAAAGAATAAAATGCGGTTGACTTTGAGAGGGGAAGACCTTTTTCTCGGGCGTTCTCCGGTTACACGTATCGACGAACAGGGGCAAAAGAGCCGGATGAAGCTATTTCAGGATTCCCGGAATGTAACGTTAACGCTACGTTATAGTTTTGGTGGCTATAAAGAGAAAAAAGTGAAAGCGGTTGATACCTCCCGTTTTGGAACCGGAATGTAAGGGATAGGCGGTTGATGTATTATTTTTTATAGCTATCTTTGAATTCCTATTCAGATATGGTTTCATGAACAAAAAAATACTTCAACTGGCACTTCCTTCCATCGTTTCTAATATAACGGTACCCTTATTGGGATTGGTGGATGTTGCAATTGTAGGACATTTAGGCTCAGCGTCTTATATCGGAGCAATTGCGGTAGGAGGGATGTTATTCAATATCATTTACTGGTTGTTCGGCTTTCTCCGTATGGGAACGAGCGGCATGACTTCACAGGCTTTTGGGCAGAGGGATTTGAAAGAGGTTGCGCGTGTATTGTACCGGGCTGTAGGAGTGGGGATGTTTATTGCATTATTTCTCTTGCTATTACAGTATCCGGTCCGGAAAATAGCATTTGAGCTTTTGGATACGACACCGGAGGTGGAGCAATTGGCTACTTTATATTTTCATATTTGTGTTTGGGGAGCACCGGCTGTTTTAGGCTTATATGGCTTTTCAGGTTGGTATATAGGAATGCAGAATTCCCGTTTCCCTATGTTTATTGCTATTACACAAAATATTGTCAATATTGTGGCAAGCCTTTGTTTTGTGTTTTTCTTCGGAATGAAGGTCGAAGGGGTTGCCTTAGGAACATTAATTGCACAATATAGTGGTTTTCTGATGGCTTTATTACTCTGGTTCCGTTATTATGGGCGGTTAAAGATTCGAATGCGTTGGAAAGAGATAATGGAACATGGTGCTATGCGCCGTTTCTTCGGGGTAAATAGTGATATCTTTTTTCGAACGCTTTGCCTTGTTGCCGTAACAACCTTTTTTACTTCGACCGGAGCCCGGCAAGGCGATGTTGTGCTTGCAGTGAATACATTGTTGATGCAATTGTTTACCTTATTTTCTTATATAATGGATGGCTTTGCCTATGCGGGAGAAGCACTTACCGGACGGTATATCGGTGCACGCAACTATACAGCCCTCAAACGTATGATACATTTATTATTTGGCTGGGGAATAGGATTATCGCTTTTGTTTACTTTGCTTTATGGTGCTGGTGGAAAGAGTTTTCTTAGTTTATTAACAAATGATTTGACAGTAATAGGAGAAGCATCCCATTATTTTTATTGGGTATTGGCAATCCCTTTTGCAGGTTTTGCCGCATTTTTGTGGGATGGCATACTAATAGGTGCTACTGCCACCCGCCTAATGTTGTATTCCATGTTAGTAGCTTCCGGAATATTCTTTTCCGTCTATTATCTTTTTTATGGTATAATGGGCAACCATGCATTATGGCTGGCATTCATCCTTTATTTACTGTTACGTGGTATCATGCAATGGGCTTTATGGCATCGAAAACAATCGGCAATCTTATTATCGTAACCTATCGTGTGCCCATTGCTCAGGATTGTTTAAAATATAATTAGATATATTCCAATAAGCCGTCTCATTCCGTATAATATGTTCATAATAATTCCGTTGCCATAATTTTTGATTGTGCAAATCAACCAATTTCGTTGATTGATATTTAAAAAACGCAATAATCCGCCCCAACGTCACCTCGTAGGGGCGGGGTCCGCCCGCTTTTTCCCTGTTCGCCATTTCCGCATCGCCATTAATTTTAATAATCGCATGAAAATGATTGGGCATAACAATATATTCACAACATTCGATGTTTGGAAATTTGTATTCCAAACCCAAATAACATTGTTCAATTATTTTACCGTGATTGTTTAATATCATTTGGGGGATTAATATGGGGTGGGCGGACCCCACCCCTACGTGGGGAACGTCTGTGATCTCGCCGAATAAATGTTGGCGGGCGTGGGTGCATATTGTTACAAAATATAATCCTTCTTGGGAATAATCGTATCCTTTCAAACGGATGCTGTGGCGATGGTGGATTTGTGGATTGTAATTCATAGTTTGGTTTTGTTTAAATTGTGATAATGGCAAATGTATATAAAAAAACCGGGTATCCACAAGGATACCCGGTTTTTTTATGGGATAGATGCTGGTTACTGTCTGTAATTAGCTAATTCGTCAGCATTGAATTTATTGATGAAGTTGCAGTGTTTTTCCACTTCTGCTTCAGTATAATTCAGATAAACGTTTGCCGATTTGGCGAACATTTCCGGTGCTTTGGTCGCATCCTGGATTAACAGGTGAGCCATGATACAATCAGCAGCCATTTCCATCAGACGACGGGCTACAAAATCAAGTAATTCCTGGTTCTGAGTTTCTTTAACTGCATTTGTACAAGCTTCAAACTTGTTAGTCATTTCTTTCAAACGTCCCATCAGACCTTCCATTTCCGGAGAGCATGGGATAGTTTCAAATTCACGGAGAGTAGCCAGATAAGAACCATTGGTTACATAACGGATGGCTGCAACCGTCTGCAACTGAGTAGTACCTTCATAGATAGAGGTAATACGCGCATCGCGATAAATACGCTGGCAAGCATATTCCAACATGAAACCGGAACCGCCATGAATCTGAATACAGTCATAAGCATTCTGGTTGGCATATTCGGAGTTCATACCTTTAGCAAGCGGAGTGAAGCTGTCAGCCAGTTTAGCGAATTTTTTCTGTTCCTGACGTTCTTCGGGAGTCAGTTTACGTTCGCGGCTGATATCGTCCAATGCCTTATAGATATCAACATAACGAGATGTCTGGTATAATAAGGCGCGACCGGCATCCAATTTAGCTTTCATTATAGAAAGCATATCATAAACAGCCGGGAAATCAATAATAGCTTTACCAAACTGTTTGCGGTCTTTTGCATAAGCCAAACCTTCGTTGTAAGCAGCCTGACTCAAACCTACGGATTGAGCAGCGATACCTAAACGGGCACCGTTCATCAATGCCATTACATATTTAATCAAACCTAATTTACGGTCTCCGCAAAGTTCAGCTTTTGCATTCTTGTAAACCAATTCGCAAGTAGGAGAACCATGGATACCCAGCTTGTTTTCGATACGGCGTACATTTACACCCCCTTCACGTTTGTCGTATACGAACATAGACAAACCACGTCCGTCTTTTGTCCCCTCTTCGGAGCGGGCCAGTACAAGATGAAGGTCTGCATCACCATTGGTAATGAATCGTTTTACACCATTCAAACGCCAGCAGTTTTCTTTTTCGTCGAAAGTTGCTTTCAACATTACAGATTGCAGGTCGGAACCGGCATCCGGTTCGGTAAGGTCCATAGACATTGTTTCTCCGGCGCAGATACGCGGGATAAAACGGCTATGCTGATCTTCGTTACCAAATTCATATAATGTTTCGATACAATCCTGTAATGACCAGATGTTGCCAAATCCTGCATCGGCAGCAGCAACGATTTCTGCACACATCGTGTACGGAGTGATCGGGAAGTTCAAACCACCGAAGCGACGTGGCATAGTCATACCGTTCAGACCGGCTTTGACCATGGCATCCAGATTTTGTTTCGTACCGGAAGCATATTCTACACGGCCATTAGCACAATGAGGACCTTCTTCGTCAACGCCTTCTGCATTAGGTGCAATAATTTCTCCTGTGATTTCACCGGTAATTTCAAGTACTTTGTCAAACGAATCCATTGCATCCGCATAATCTTGCGGTGCATAGTCAAACTTGTCTTTATCGCTGTAATTGCGTTCTTTCAGTTCGCAAATACGTTCCATCATCGGATTATTCAAGTGATACTTGAGTTCCGGAATGTCTGTATAATAATTTGCCATCTCTTTACTTGCTGTTCTGTTTATAATACTTAATCATCTTAGGAATAACTTCTTCCACACTACCGTTAATCACATAATCGGCAATCGTGTTGATAGGAGCATTCTCGTCGTTATTGATAGAGATGATGATACCGGCATCCTGCATACCTGCGATATGCTGGATTTGTCCGGAAATACCACATGCGATATACAGTTTAGGGCGGACAGTTAAACCTGTCTGGCCAATCTGACGGTCATGATCGCAGTAACCTGCATCTACAGCAGCACGGCTGGCGCCAACTTCAGCATGAAGTTCTTTTGCCAATTCGAACAGCATGTTGAAATTTTCTCTCGAACCTACGCCATAACCTCCTGCTACTACAATAGCAGCACCTTTCAGGTTATGTTTAGCTTTTTCTACATGACGGTCGATTACTTTAACGATATAGTCTGCTTCGCTAACATATTTGGCAACATCATGTTTAACAACTTCACCTTTATAGTTTGCATCTACTATTTCTTTTTTCATTACCCCTTCGCGAACAGTTGCCATTTGAGGACGGTGTTCCGGGTTAATAATAGTGGCTACGATATTACCGCCAAAAGCTGGACGGATCTGATATAAAAGGTTTTCATAGGTTACTCCGGCTCTTTTGTCTTCATGAGAACCGATTTCAAGTGAGGTACAGTCGGCTGTCAGACCGCTGGTTAATGCGGAAGAGACACGCGGACCGAGGTCGCGACCTATTACTGTTGCTCCCATCAGGCAAATCTGAGGCTTTTCTTCTTTGAATAAATTAATCAAAACAGAAGAGTGGGGCAGAGATGTATAAGGGAATAATCCCGGAGCATCAAATACATGCAGTTTATCTACTCCGTAAGGCAATACTTGTTTTTCGATACTTCCCAGATCGGAACCTGCAACAATAGCTTCAAGCTGGCAGTTCAACTGGTTTGCTAACTTACGTCCTTTGGTAAGGAGTTCAAGGCTTACGTCAGCAACAGTTGTGCCTTCAAGCTCACAATATACAAATACATTATTCATAATCTTATCCGATAGTGTGGTTAGCTAACAGTTCAACAATCAAATCTTCAATTTCTTTGTCGGAACCATTCAGCGTTTTGCTTTCTTTTGCCTGGAATACGATATTCTGGATGGCTTTTACTTTTGTAGGAGAACCGGATAAACCACATTGTGCGGTATCTCCGTTAACATCAGCAACGCTCCATTCCTGAATATTCAGGTAAGGACGGGTTTCATATAATTCCGGGTATGAGAGTGTAGTCAGGCCTTCCGGGTGACAAGCTGCAGAAGGATTCTTTTCCTGTGCACCTAAAGCCCGTTTGTATTTCATCACCAATTTGGCATTACGCGGACGGCAGGGTGCTGCAGATCCGTTTACCGTAATAACGATAGGCAGGGGACCTTCTACAGTTTCCACTCCTCCGTCTATATGACGTTTTACTGTGATACGTTTGGCACTTTCGTCAACATTCAGGATTTCTTCAGCATAGGTAATCTGTGTCAATCCTAACTTTTCGGCAACCTGAGGACCGACTTGTGCAGTATCCCCGTCAATAGCCTGACGACCGCCGATAATGATGTCGTAATCTTTGATTTTCTTAATTGCCGTGGCAAGCGCATAAGAGGTAGCCAGGGTATCGGCACCGGCAAAGGCACGGTCTGTTAATAAATAACCGCCGTCCGCTCCACGGTATAAACCTTCGCGGATAATTTCGGCAGCACGTCCCGGCCCCATGGTCAACAGCGTAACTGTAGTTCCGGGGTAAGCATCTTTCAGGCGCAAAGCCTGTTCCAATGCATTCAGGTCTTCCGGGTTAAAGATTGCAGGAAGAGCAGCACGATTGATAGTCCCGTCTTCTTTCATTGCATCCTTTCCCACGTTGCGTGTGTCCGGAACCTGTTTCGCTAATACAATAATTTTTAAACTCATATTATAGGAATATTAGATTTCTATTGACTTGCAATATTCTTTGATATTTAATTATCAAATCCTTGTCAATCTTACTATATATTGAGTTGCAAAATTAGTCAAACATTCTTTATCTCAAAGAAATTGTGGTTGGAAAGTGCACACTTTTGTTTTTTTTGAGCAGCATATAGAGAACCTTATAATTCATAAACATTTCTATATTTTCCGGTGTTGGATTAATAAAAGGTAATATGAATATCAATATCGGCAATATCCGCAGAGAATATACTAAAGGTGGGTTAAATGAGAAAGACACCCCTTCCGATCCCTATGATTTATTTGAACATTGGCTTGAGGAAGCTATAAATGCGAAAACCAATGAACCTACGGCGATGCTGGTTGCAACAGTATCACCTGAAGGAAGACCTTCTGCCCGTACAGTTTTATTGAAGGAATTAAAAGAAGGCAAATTTATTTTTTATACAAATTATAACAGCCGGAAAGGAAAGCATATCGTAGCTACTCCTTTTGTCGCTTTGAGTTTTGTGTGGCACGAATTAGAACGCCAGGTACATATCGAAGGGGCGGTTGAAAAGTTACCTCCTGAAATCTCTGATGCTTATTTTAAGACTCGTCCTTATAAAAGCCGTATTGGAGCCCGTATTTCTCCGCAAAGCCAGCCGATAAGGAGTAGAGCTGAAATCGTGAAACATTTTATTCGTGAATCGATGCGTACATTTCCTAAGGAAGTGGAGCGGCCTGCCAATTGGGGAGGATATGCTGTAACGCCTGTGCGCATCGAGTTCTGGCAAGGGCGGGAAAGCCGTTTGCACGACCGTATCCTTTATACTTTAGAGCAGGATGGAAATTGGAAAAAACAGCGGTTGGCACCATAAATAAAAATAACCGGAGCTAATATCACTATCAACTCCGGTCTGAAAAGTGTGTACTTTATCTTTTTTATTCGTCAGATAAAGTCAGGTTTTGGATTATAGTTATTCAAAAAAATGAATAATCTGTTAATAATCATCTTCAGGCCATCCGGTATACCGGTAACCTTCAACGGAGTAGGTTACTCCCGGGGCTTTGGACGTTGTGTAAGTAAAAGTTAGTTTATCAGCAGTGGTACCGGATGGAGCTGTAGCTCCGTTTAGCACCAGTTTGCCGTCTGTAATTGTAAATGTTTCGGTCGAAGAAGCGACATTTCCTGCCAGGTTTTCAATATCTGAACCGGAAAAAGTCAGATTTTCTACATTACAATTGATTTTTCCGTTGATTCCAATTGCTCCGGCTGTAGCGTAGCTACCAATTCTTATCCAACATTTATCCGTATCGTTATTGGTAGTGTTTGAAATCGTACAATAAATCTGTTGCAGAGCTTTTCCGTCTTTACTAATCGTTACCACATATTGTCCTCCTAACGGGTGGATAGGCGTATAATCAATATTGTAACTGAGATCCTCTGAATTGCAACCATTCAGTGTAAGTAAGGCAAATAACAGGAATATATATTTAATAAGTTTCATAAGCTATATGTATTTAATGAATTACGTATAATTATTTACCTTTTGCAACCTGCCACCACATAGGCTCATCCAGAGATTTGGTTACAGGAGCATTCGGATTATATTGTGATGAGGCATTCGGAATCAATAATCGGCGTGGATATTGTCCGGAGGGTAATGTGCTGGCATCCGGATCAACGAATGTGCCCAGTTCATAACCTGGAGTTAATGTGCGTTCCTGAGGCTTAGCCGATATTCGTACTTTGGCTACCGAACTGATTGCCGGATATCCTGTACGGTTTCTGTCGAACCAACCGTCCAAAGAGTTTGCTTTTGCATAAGAAATCCATTTCTGAATCATGATACATTTCAACATTGATTCTGTTGTCTCGGACTTGAATGAATAAGCACCTCCGTCTTTTAAAAAATCTTCCGCTTTTCCTGCTGTGTTATTCCAACGGTCGAATGCGGCAGTTACACCGTTTTCGTAGTTTTCTTTTGCTTTATCAATATCTCCTAAACGTGCGTATGCTTCCGCAATTAAAAAGAATATTTCAGCTTGGTTCATCAGATAAACCGGATCGTCGTACGCCTGTAAATAGCGGGAAGATTCTTTTAATACGATAATACTTGTATTAGGTTTTTCACCACAGGGAAGTCCCTCGTATTTTTCTCTATCTGTTAATATTTCCCCTTCATTAATTTTATCGGTAGCAGCGGTTGTCAGTTGATATATATTGGCAATTCGCGGATCTCCGTAAGTCAATAAGTACTCACAAAGAGTGTGGCAAGCACGGATATTCTCTTTGGTATTTAATTGACGGATATTGTATTCATAGAACGGATTGCCTTTATTGGCTGCATCTTCAAAACTAGTTATGGCACAATCTTCTTTCAGGAAATCGTTTTCTGTAAGAAGTTCCTGGATTTTGCTTTTGTTGGCATTGAAATCTCTCATTAGGATTTTTAGTTTTAAATTTTTTGCAAAGCTTGTCCATTTGTCAATGTTGCCGCCCATATACATGTCATATTTGCCCATTGTAGGATTGGAGGCATTTTTAGCTTCTGCTTTTTTTGCTAAAGCTTCATCCAGCATTGTCAATATTCCCGGATATACAACCGTTTTGCCGTCATCGTATTTGGGATATGGATATGTATCGATATCCAATGCCTCATTAAAAGGAATATCTTCGTATAAATCAGCCAGTATATGAAAATTATAAGCCATTAAAATTTTACTGACCAACCAGAAATTCCATGCGTTTTCTTCTTCAGACATCTGTATGATATCCTTTAAGTCAGGCAATGTGTTGATGTAAGCATTTGTGAAGAAAGCATTGTATGAACTAACGGAAATATTGTAGTTGACTGTTGTATTATATTGGTTAGTCGTGTTGCCCTGTGTGGTATGTTGTAGCCACATAGTTCCTAATAATGTTCCGTTTAATCCTAATTGCGCTACAGTTGAAACACATGCAGAGGGTAATAAAGCCTCAATTGTTGTTTTTGTAGGAAAATTCGGATTATCGTTTACGTCCAGATAATTGTTGCAAGAGGAGAGTGTTATCCCACTTATGCAAGTAGCAATTAATCCGGCATATATAGATTTAATTTTTTTCATGTTCTTTGATGTATTTGAAGTTTATTAAAATACGACTTTAATATTTCCACCGAAGTTGCGGGTTGTACTTGTTCCTGTAGTTTCACCAAATTCAGAAAGAATATCATTGCCCAGGTTGGAGGCTTCCGGATCGATATAGTTATTTTCTTTAGGCGTGAATAATAAGAGGTTACGTCCAACGACGCCCAAAGTTACTTTCTTAAACGGCGTTTTAGTTAACCATTTTGTCGGGAAATCATAATAGATGGCAACTTCGCGCAGTTTAAAGTAATCTTTCGGGAGAATAAACTCTCTACGTGCTTGCGGGCTATAAGAATAGTTTCCTTGTGAATAATTCATTTTTGAAGCATATACCGGATTATTATTTTCTACATATTGCCCATCTATAATTTTGACAGAGTTCGGATAAATGTAAGCATTGCGTTCGTTAAAGACCGTTTGTGTTGAGTTTCCGTTGAAATGGGTAATATAAGATGTGTTAGATAATATGTATCCGCCGTTACGCCAGTCTGCAGATGCACTGAATGAAATATTCTTGAATTTCAAATTTGTGTTGAAACCCATCGTGAAATTAGCCTCAGATGAACCGACATATTCTTTTTCAGTCTGGCTATCGCTTTGATACCCGTTGTTATCAACGATAGTATAGCCATAGAAAGGACTGTTTTCGTCAGTTACCCGATTAGCTCTCGGTATGCGGTATTGGGCAACAGGACCTCCCACTTTTAATACATAGTCTACACCTCTCCAGGAGGTGTAGGTATATTCATCCAATCCGTCCCAAAGTTCTTTTACTTTACTTTTATTTTTGGTGAATGTGATTCCTACGTTCCATTCCCAGTCTTTGGTACGGATAGGAATGACATTTGCCATTAATTCGACCCCTTGATTTTCTATTTTACCCACATTGCGGGTAACGTTCAGATATCCGGATTCCGGTGGTAAAGTAGCGGAAATAATCTGGTCTTTAGTTTGTTTGTTGTAATAGGCAATGTCAAAGGAAAATCTTCTGTCAAAGAAATTACCAGAGAGACCTAACTCATATTCAGTAGTCATTTCCGGTTTTAAATCTTTACTAGGCACGGTATTGTTGGATGTCATACCAAGAACACCGCCAAAAGGAAGCCTGGTATAATAGTTTGTTCCGGAGGAGGATGTGGCAAAGTCGGCCATACGATACCAACTGCTTGTCCTGTAAACATCCGCATCATTACCTGTCTGTCCGATAGCTGCACGTACTTTCAAAAAGTCCACAAAGCTGTTTTGCATGCTTGGAATTAATTCTGAAAGGATTAAAGAGACATTAACTCCTCCGTAGAAGAAGCTGTTATTGTTAATAGGTAGGGTAGAAGACCAATCGTTACGAACAGACATGTTCAGATATAAATAGTTTTTGAATCCTAACTCTGCTTGTCCGAACAGACCGATAAGGCGGCGAAGGGATTTATAGTTTTCCGGTGTTGCGGCAGAAGACGTATTTAATAAGTCGTACCAGTCAGGGATTTCAAGTCCGTTCACATAAGCTCCTGTATAGCTGTACACTCTTTGATTCAGATTCCAGCCGATTGTACCATTTACACTGAAATCTCCAAATTTGTAATCTCCATTCACAAAGGCTGTAGCGTCAATCTGTGAACGGTTATAGCGATAATTGGAATAATAACCTATATCTTCAGACTTGCCGCCCACCTGATTATAAGAGCCGTTAGAGAATTTTACCAACGGATTCATATTTTCGATTCTGTAGTTAGTGAAGTCTCCCCCTAAACGGCCGGTAGCTTTTAAGCCTTTCATTATCTCGTAACTTAGTTCTATTTTTCCATATACGCGGTCATCCTGATATTTATATTTGTAGTTATCGATTCTCCAATAAGGATTGTCAGCATAATGAGTATAATAGTTATCCAGATTGTAACGTTCGTCGTTGTAATCTTTCATTTGAGTGAAATCGATATCTACTGCATGTTGTAATAACTCCATGTCCATGCCTTGTGTACGGGTAATATCTTTACGTACGTAATTCATGGTCATGTCCATGGTTAATTTGTTTGCTTTGACATAACCACGCAGAGAGAATGTATTACGGCTATATAAGTCTCCATCATTGGGAAGAATACCATTGGAAGAAAGATTCCCGTAAGAAGCGACTACTCCGACATTTTCATTTCCGTAGCGTAATGAAATATTATTGTTTTTTTCAAAACCTGTCTGGTAGAAATTGCGTAGATTATGTTTGACATAAGAGAACGGTTTTGTCATGGGGGTACTTAATTTGTCCGAGCCCCATTCGTGGATAGTTCCATCCAGACGTGGTCCCCATGAACCGTTTTCTGCTCGGTCCCAGCTACCCCAACCTTGCCCGAATAGGTCTTGTGTCTGCATAACGCGTAAAACATTGGATGCTGTAAATGCACCGTCATAAGTAACTGATAATTTTTCAACTCCGGCACTTTTTGTAGTGATCATTACGACTCCGTTTGCAGCACGGGAACCATAAAGGGCTGTAGCTGAGGCTCCTTTTAAGATTGTTACAGATTCAACATCATCGGAGTTTATATCATTAGCTCCGTTACCAAAGTCTGCAGCATTATTACCAATACGGGAATTGTCGATAGGTACACCATCCACAATGTAAAGTGGTGTATTACTATTGATTGAACTGATACCGCGGACCAATACTTTTTGTGAAGTACCCATACTGCCGGCAGAAGATATTTGTACTCCGGCAACTTTACCACTCAAACTGCCCATTACAGAGCCGGATTTGCCGACAAGCAATTCGTCCGATTTAATAGTGGATGCGGAATAACCCAGTATTTTCTCACTTTTTTTGATACCTAATGCTGTAACGACAACCTCTTCCAGATGTTTTGTGTCGCTTTGCATAACTACTTTAATAACAGGCTTGACAGCCACTTCTTGAGGGTTCATTCCTACATAAGAAATTATCAATATTTTGCCATTTGCAGGGACATCGATAACGAATTTTCCATCTATATCTGTTACCACACCTGTTGTTGTTCCTTTTACCAAAACAGAAGCTCCAATAACAGGTTCTCCGTCGTCAGCAGAGGTAACAGTTCCTGTTACTCTCGTTGTCTGAGCAACCGCTAATCCTATACATAAGGTAAAGGATAGTAAACTAAAAATTAATTTTCTTATCATACTAAATAATAGATTTGTTTGGTGGATATAAAAATCGTAGACACACTTACTTCATGATATTTAAAGATATGAAATAGTCTTTGCAGAACAAAGTTGATTATAATTGCCTGATTGTAAGTATGTTAAATATTTTTCATAGTGAATAAGAATGATGAAGAGGCCTATTCTTCCATTAGTTCTATGAATTAAGATATTTTTTTAAGTCGCAGTTTTACAGATGTTTGGTAGGTTTGAGTATAAAATAAGGGTAGAATAAGATTGATACTCTCTTTCTACCCTGGGAATATAACTAAATGTAAATTTTAGATATAAATAGCTAACTGGTGTTTAATTAAAATTTTGTAAAAATTTCCGTATAGGAATTTGCTTTATACCTTCATTTGAGTTTCCTTCTATTTCATCCATTGTTATAATCATTTTAGGATAATTATCTTTAATAGCAATAAGGTTACCGAATTCCCGCTCATACGTTTTTGGTTCCATGATGGAATATGCCACTTGTACATAAATCTTTTCTCCGTTTTTCTCACCTACAAAATCTATTTCTTTATCCCCATCCCTGCCAATAGACAGATTGTAGCCATGGACAAGAAGATGATGGCAGACGACATTTTCCAGAACTTGTGCTATGTCGTTGGCTTTGAAAGGACGGATTGCATGGCGTATGCCCAAATCTTCAAAATAGTATTTTTCTCCTATTTGGAACTGACGTTTCCCTTGAATATCAAAAGGGCGAAGTCTTTTTACAAAATAAGCATTGTTCAGATAGTTCAGATATTCCAATATTGTTTTAGGAGGAAGGTCCACCCGCTGGGATTTGAGATATTCGCTTATTTTATTTGCGGAAAATAAATTACCAATTGTATCTGCAAGATATACTGTTAAATCTTGTAGTTGTCTGACATTCCTTATATTGTACCTGTTTACAACATCTTTTAATATGATCGTATCATAGATGCTTCTAAGGTAATTGGAAACCAGTAATTCATCAAAAGGCAGATTGACCAGATAAGGTAATCCCCCGAATTTGTAGAATTTGGTAAACGAATCAGGGCTATCTTCCAGTTTGTGGAATTGCAAAAACTCATTGTAAGTCAGGCTGTACACTTTAAATTCGATATAACGGCCGCTTAGGTAAGTTGCTAATTCACCGGATAGCATATTGGCATTACTTCCGGTGCAATATATATCGTAAGTACCTTCTGCAAAAAAATGCCTTAATGCCTTTTCAAAACTCGCAATCTCTTGTACTTCATCAATAAACAAGAAGCATTTATCATTAAGATGTTTACGTTGTTGCGTTACATAACTTATCAAGTCTGTGTAATCCTTTAATGCATCAAACTCGAATAATTCCATGTTTATATAGATGAGGTCGGAAGACGGGTGTAATAAACGTATATGATCCATTAACTGGAAAAGCAAAAAGCTCTTTCCAACACGGCGTTGCCCTGTTAGTACCTTAATCATTTGTGTATTGATAAAAGGTTTAATACGCCCAATATATAATTCTCTTTGATAATATTCCGGAATCTTCATGTTTTATTACCTATAAGTAAAACCTTTTACAAAAATAGGGAATTTATTTCTTATAAGAAACAAGTTCGTGTCTATTAGTTGCTCATATACAACTAAATTGTCTTAAAAGCTCTTATTCGGTCAGGGAAATATAAAACCGGTCGGGAAATAAAATCCGAACCGGTTTTTTTGTAGAAGTATGTTTTATGAAAAAGTAAATTTTATCGGACTGTCAATATGAAAAGTACATAATTAAAATTACCGCTTATTGTATAGCCTGTTGGTACACTTGTTATTACTACAGGCAAAGTATATTTACCGGCTGCTAATCCGGCAACGCTGACATTCAAGTCAATGGAAGTGAACTGTGTTTGTTTGACGATTGTCATATTTGCTGGTAGTGTGTAAGCCGATGCCGGTAATAACGTATTATTTCCAACCAGGCTTTTATCAACTCCTAAACCTACAACAATTTCATCATTTTGTTCTCTCCAATCGGCAATAGTGTAGTTTACCATTAATTTAAATGTCACATCTTTTCCGTTTGAGCTGGTGGTTGTACTGCTGTGACTTGAAGCATAGGGCAATTCGATGACCGGTTTTACTCCACTAAAGTCATCCAGTGGATCATCTTTCAGGCATGAAGGTAATAATAGTGTTATACATGCCATCATCAGCAAGAAATATATTTTTGTTTTCATACTCTTGTGTCTTTAGAATTTTACATATAAATAGGTGCTTTCTCTACATCGTCATTCTTCTTGTCCCAGAAAATCAAGGAGTTGAAGATGTCAATCTCCCCTTGCGCATCAAAATTATTGGGGTTGATATTCTGTTCATTGCTGGGGTAAGGAAATCGAGCGATAAGTTTGCTTCCTTTTACTAAGCTATGTGATGCATACAATACCGGATAATCGGTTCTTCTCTGTTCCGACCATGCTTCTTGTGGATCAATCATATACAGACTCAACCATTTTTGTGTTTGAATGGCACACATTTTTTCTTCAGCAGTAGTCATCATGTCCCAGTTGACCGTTTTTTTATTTTGCGACAGATAGATAGAAGCGGCTTCAGCAGCGCTGATTGTGATAGCCGGCTTAGTTCCCGGCTCTTTGAATCCTTCGTCTTGCATGGCTTTTTCATACATTAGCATGGCTCCGGTCACTCCCGATTCATAATGTTTTTTGGCTTGGGCATCTCCACCGGGAATCATACCACGTAAGGCCGCTTCCGCAAGAAGGAATTCCGGTAATGACCCTGATATGATATAAAGATCGGAACTGGGAGCATCTATCAATGATGAGGTGTGTCCTAATACACCATAACCAATTTTACTGGCATATTCAGCTTTGGCTGGTTGTGCTTGTCCGAAAGGTGTACCTATATAGTATTCGTTTTCCAAACCAAATTTAGAATACATTACGTTATTGACATTATCATCACCCAGATATTTACGTGGTTCAGCATATACACGCAAACGAGGATCTTCATTATCACGTAAAAAATCAACAAGTTGAGAAGAAGGCATATATTCCCGGTGACGGGATAATTCATTATCCAGATAATTTCTTGCCCAATATTCATAAAGAAGGTTCATTTTACCGCTTGCTTTATAAAAACCCGGATTGGCCGTTATCACTTCAGACGCAGCCAAGCATTTATCTTTAATGGCGTTAACCTGCTCGGCGACATCTTGTACATTCGATATACGCATGAGCAAACTTAACTTGATTGTGTAAGCATAACGTCTCCATTGCTGTAAGTCACCTTTACAGTTGATATCTGACTTCTTTAGGCTACTGAGATCTAATAAAGGATTATTTATTGCTTCGTCAAATTGTAGAATTGCATAATCAATTCTTTTGAGAAGATCGGCGTATATATCTTCAGCTTTATCATATTTAGGAGTTGTATTTTCTGCTCCTAGCAAAGCCTCTGTATAAGGAACATTTCCAAATAAATCCACTAACTCACGGAATTCAATGACAGTCAAAGTTTCTGCAATGCCAACATAGGCAGGATTTTCTTCTTCTATTGCTTTGTTTTTGATTACTAACAAATTTTCTGATCGGGCATAACGGTAAATCCAATAGTTATTCACATCTTTTGGATTTAATGTTCCAAGCAGGAATATGTAGTTCCCTGAAAATGACCCCGATTTGGTAATCTGTCCACACACCTGATTGAGTCCCAGATATCTTACTCTGTCATTGTTGATGTCATTCTCCACATAGGTTAACAGTTGGTCCATGGAGACTGCTTCCTGCGAAACATTGTTAGGGGTATAGTTGATATCCAACCAATCTGTGCAGGCACTACAGAGCAACCCACTTAATAGTAACGTATATAATGATATTTTTTTCATAAATCTATTGCTTTAGAATGAAATTAATAAATTGAATCCGTAGCTTCTTGAACCTGCGGCTCTGGTTCCTGATATACCACTAACATTACTGCTGCTCGCTGTTGTATAGTCCGGGTCTCCCCAAACATTGGTACTTGGAGTCCACATGAACAAATTGCGTCCTACTACGCTCAATGATGCTCTTCGGATGAATTTTAGTTTTCTAAGTAGTACATCAGGGAATTCATAGCCTAAAGATAACTCACGCAATCTCCATGATGCCCCACTAACGGTTATCGGACTGCTTATTGCCCTATAAGTGGTAGCCCAGAAATTTTTACCGCCGGTATTGACCGTGATGTTTGTATTTTCCTGATAACTGACATTGCCTGCTTCATCTGTTACTTCAATAACAGAGTTCGGGAATACAAAACGTTGGCGTCCCATTAAGCCAGAAGCATACGAGGTTCCGGTAAACAGCATATCGTCTTCTATTCCAAAATAGGTAGAATGACCGCCGCGGTAGTCGAAGGTAGCTCCCAATGAAAATCCTTTCCATTTCATTGTCGTGTTCAAACCAATACGTATTGTAGCGTCAGAAGTACCTAGGCCTATCTGTTCTCCGGTTGTCGGCAAGCCGGTTTCTGCATCGACAATAACTCTTCCGTCCGGGCTGCGTTTCCAGTCAGAGCCTTTAATCATAGGATATTTTTCACCTACAATGGCGTAGCCTCCATCACCCAGGGAAAGTTCTTTTTCATCACCTGCCAGTGCGACAACTCGTGTATCGATAAGAGTAAGATTACCGCTTATATTCCAGTAAAAGTCTCCAAATTTTAAAAGAGGGGTCAGGTGTAAATCAAATTCCAAACCTTTGCCACGCATTGTACCGGCGTTGATGTAACGTGAACTAAAACCGGTAGAGTAGGGAATACTGACATTTGTTGTCTGATCGGTAGTTGTTTGTGTGTAAGCCGCAGCTTCCAGTGTAATGCGGTTGTTAAAGAATCCGAATTCGGCACCAACCTCATATTCAGTGGTGAATTCGGGCTTGATATCACGCGTACGTAAATTGGGACTTAAAGAGAAAGCGGTTAATGTTCCATAGGGAAAATAGTCTGCTTTATTCACAATATTTTCCAGATTGTAAGCAGCAATATTCACTGTACCTACTTTGGCGGCAGAAGCACGCAGCTTCAAATGATTCATTATATCACTTTTTATTGATGGAATTGCATCTGTTAATATGACAGACAAATTAGCCCCTGGATAAAAGAAAGACCAATGTGCTGGATCTAGTAATGAAGTCCAGTCATTACGTCCTGTGACTTGTAGGAAAGCCCAATCTTTGAAACTTAAATCCAAACTGCCATAAACTCCCAGTTTACGGGTACGGGTCCAACTGTTTGAGCCTCCTAATTCACCTGCACGGTTACTGACATTGAAAACATTGTCTACAATTAAACTGCCTGCACTAACAGTTTTAGTTTCATAATAGTATTCGTTTAGAGAATAACCGACCATTGCTTTCATCGCAAAATCATCATTGAACTTATGTTCTGCAAAGGCCATAAAATCAAGGTTTAATGTACTGCTCAATGTGCTGTAGGTTGAGTAACTCCCAATTTCATCACTGGAAGCATAAACATAATATTTCTTAGCCCAATCGGTATAGTGATAAGCGTTTGCTTTGGTATTGCCATGCGTATTATTCACATTTATACCTGCACGGCCCATAAAACGTAACCATTTTGTGGGTTGATATTCAAAATCGGCAGAACCGGTCATGCGGTCTTGCCGCATTCCACGTCGATAAAGGTCTACGGAATGCCATGGATTTTTATAATAACTGTTTACCCATTCATTAGGAGATGCACCAGTACCTATCTCTGTTGTGTTCCAATTTTTATAATCTGCCATATCTATATTTCCCGGTACGTTAAGCAAGTCTTGAACACCACTCTGAGTGTCATTTGTCAAGTCGAAAGAAGAGTTGATATATGATATTCTGGCACTCACTTTGAGGTTTTTATAATTTCTACTGGCATTGAAACGAACCGTTTGACGTGTTCTTTCATCATGAATTGTCGTGCCGGTTTGATCCAAGCGTTGATAGGATAGATACATACTCCCCCGATCATCGGCAGAGGAATAAGAAATATCATTTTGAATGCTTACTCCGGTTTGATAAAAATTCTTACGGCCATTTTTCAGATAAGTATATGGTAATTGCCGATAGTAACCATCTTCTGTTCCATCATTAATCGGGTTTCCGACATTGACCATCTCCCCATTGAACTCAGGTCCATATTGTTGATTCTCATCTGATACATATCCACTCCAAAGAGGAAGTCCACTCAATGCATCCGGTTGACCGGCTCCGAAACGTGTTTGATATTTGGGAAAATAAGCCGCATTATCAAATGTTGTAGTTAATGAATAAGTAATACTGGGCTTACCTTTTGTGCCGCTTTTTGTTGTTACGATTAATACACCGTTGGCTGCATCCGAGCCGTAAAGTGCAGCAGCTGAAGCTCCCTTTAACACGGAAATATTATCAATGTCATTTGGGTTCATCGATTGTAAAACATTGGTTGGAGTCGGTATTCCGTCCAAAACCAACAATGCCTGATTGTCTCCTTTAAAAGAACGTGCCCCACGCAGGGTAATACGTGTGGTTTGGTCTAATCTTGGAGATGTGATATTAATAGACAAACCGGAGACTTTTCCACTTAATGCAGCAGTGGCATCCGAACCTTTTGCCATAGTTAACTGCTCTGCATCTACTTTGGCGGTAGCATAACCGATTTCCTTCGCCTGACGCTGGATTCCCAAAGCCGTAACCACGACTTCATCAATCAATTGTGCATCCGCTTTTAAGCTAATCTTTAAATTTCCTGTAGCTTTTACTACCTGAGGAATCATTCCCACAAATGAAATCTTGAGTTGTGCATTTTGTGGGACATTGTCAAGTACGAATTTGCCTTCTATATCGGTAATCGTCCCTTTGGACGTACCCATAATTAATACAGAAGCGCCAATAACAGCTTCATTGTTATCGGATGATAACACTGTTCCAGTAACGGTGATTGTCTGTTGCGCAAAAACAACCCCGACTCCCATAAGGAGGAAAGTGATTAAGGCGAAGAATCTGTTTTTCATAAATTCTTGTTTCGTTTGTTCTTAACTATTTTGCTACTCTCTGTTACATAAATTTTTTATCATTGTATGGCATTAGTTAGATTGGTTCACTATCAATTTATAATTAATAGTTGCATGGTTGAAAAAGGTCTGACTGTTGTTTCTCAACTTGCTGTGTCTACAAATAAAATTATCATAGTCTTTGCAGAACTTGGTATATAAGGAATTACTTATAATAGTTTATCTTTGATTTTCAAGTTAATAAGATATTTCTTTCTATGAGAATCATGCTTGAATCTATCAATTGGTAGAAAATGAATTGTGTAAGTCCTGTTTATAGCTATCATCGAGCACTGTTAGTAGTCAAGTTTTTATATAAAGATTTATTGTCAAAAAGATTATTTTTTCTTGAGTAGTATAACAATATTTTAGAATAGTGCTATGTTTACTTACTTATAAAAAGATAGATACTGTAATTAAGATTTATTTGTAATATAATGATAAAATAAACCTTTCACTGTGATCGTTTCTTTAGTAAAACTAATCCGTTCGTAAGGTTGAAAAAGTTCTTTTGGTAAGATAACGGAATTTTAAAAGAAACATATATCGTTTTTCTGAAAAATCAACCATCATACTATCATTTTTTTATTAAATGTCATTTAATCAGCATATTATGCTATGATAGTTCCCTTTTTGACTGTCATAGCATCTATCATAACTGTCATTTTATATTAAGATATCATATCTATGTTTTTTAATCGATATACTGTTATATATTAATAGTATAACGACTAAACCTTCTTTGCACCCGGGTGTTGGAAGTATGAACACCCGGGTGTTCGTATCATCCAGACGGGGGTGTGAAATGTCTTTATACCTGCATTCCGACAACAAAAGTAAGTGCCCCCGTAAAATAATAGAGCAGCCTTTAAATAAATAGTATAGAGATGTATTGAATAAATATAGTAAGCTCTTTATAACTACTTCTTCTTTGCAGTGAAAAGAACGATATTTTAGGGGAAAAATCACATTATGATGGTTATAATGATAGTTCAAAAAACGACTATCATAATATATAACATTGATTCTTTGATGGTTAGCAAAGATATGATAGTATGATAGTTGATTAGTGAATAACTTTATATAGATATGTCGTATATATGCTATCAGTGCATTTTTCTGTCATCACTTCGTTAAAATCCATATATTGCGTAATTTTATATTTTGATTATATATATTATATGTATTCAAAAAAGGTGAATTTCAGATTTGCTCATTGAATATCATTTTATAAAGGATGCTGGAATATCCTGATTGTTTCATTTTCGACCATAGAAAGTCATGGATATTTTAGATATCAATGTTTATTTTTAATTATAACTTCATTTTTTTATAAATATATGCACTGAATTAAAATATTTTTATATAAATTGCGCCGTGTCTAAAAACAAAGCTGTTATAATTAATTTAAAAATGTGTTTATGGAAAGGAAATTAGTGTTGTTGTTGGTCTACCTATTAGTAGGTATAGGCATTTTGACGGCTCAAACCTCCCAGGTAACAGGTATGGTGAAATCTTCAGAAGATGGATTGCCTATTATTGGAGCCACAGTATTGATACAAGGAACGTCACAGGGAACTGTAACTGATGCAGATGGTAAGTTTGTTATCACAAATGTACCAAGTTCTGCAAAGACTCTGATGATTTCATTTGTTGGAATGATAACTCAGGAAGTGCAAATAAAACCTGGGTTTATGACGATAACCTTAAGTGGTGATAATAGAATTCTGGATGAAGTTGTTGTTGTAGGTTATGGAACAACACGCCGTGAAGCTAAGACCGGCTCTATTGTGTCTGTAAAGAGTGATGAACTTGCAGAGTTGTCTGCTACATCATTTGATAAAATGTTGTCAGGTAAAATGGCGGGTGTGCAGATTACTTCCAATACCGGTCAGCCTGGTGGAAATTCACAAATACGTATTCGTGGTATCAGTTCTATCAACGCCAAGAACGATCCGTTGTATGTAGTGGATGGTGTAGCTGTAATGTCCGGAGACCAGAGCTACTTTACCAACAGTAACAACGCGATAGCTATGATTAACCCGAATGATATCGAAAGTATTACTGTTTTGAAAGATGCCGCAGCTGCTTCCGTTTATGGTTCTCGTGCAGCTAATGGGGTAATCTTGGTTACTACAAAATCAGGAAAAGAAGGAAAAAGCCGTTTTACAGCCCGTGCTAAATTCGGTTTCTCCAATTTGGCAAATGATAATGATTTCGGATATATGAACGGTGAAGAATTATTAAGCTACCGTCGTCAGGCTGTAAGAAATGCAGGCTATGATCCGGATGATCCAAATGCAATGAAAGGTGCTTATTATTTCCCGGAAAGTATTTTACAGCGTCAAATGACAGATTGGATTAAGCTGTTAACACGTACAGGTAAAACTCAGGAATATGAAATTTCAGCAACCGGAGGAAGTAATAAAACTTCATATTTCAGTTCTTTCTCTTATCATAAAACAGAAGGTATTTTTGAAGGTGTCGATTTCCAAAGAATGCAAGGTCGTGTGAATGTAGATCATGAGTTGAATAAATATTTGAAGACAGGTGTTCGTATCAATGTAGGTTATATGAATAACAATGACGTGCCGATGCAGTCTTTGTACTATGCAAACCCAATGTGGGGTGGTGCTATTCTTCAGCCTTGGACTCCTCTATATAATGAAGATGGATCATATAATATGAAGATGTCTGAAAATGGTAATACAAACCCTGTGGCTACTTCTATTTATGATAAACAATGGGAAAAACAATATCGTTTTAACGGTAGTATGTATTTGCAGTGGACTCCGATTAAAGGATTGGTTATCAAAACGACTAATGCTGCAGAAATGAACTTCACAGAAGGTTTGCGTTATTGGGATGCCATTACCAATTCTGGTGTAGCTACTTACCAGGGCTCAAACCGTCAGTATCGTTTACTTACTACGTCAAATACAATTACTTATGAAAATAAGTTCCTCGAAGACCATAACTATCGTGTGTTAGTTGGTCAGGAAGCCACTCATCAGACAAACCATTATACTTATATCTCTGCAAGAAATGTAGACCCGGCTATTCCTTATCCAAATACAGCTCCGGACGGTGAAACTTCTGCAGAATATGGAATTTATACCAATACATTGATGTCATTCTTCGGTATATTGGATTATAATTATGCCGGCCGGTATTACTTACAGGCGTCTGTCCGTGGTGATGGTAGCTCTCGTTTCGGTAAAAACAGTGTTTGGGGAGCATTCTATTCTATCGGTGCTTCTTGGAATGCACATAATGAAGCCTTTATGGAAGATGTGGATTGGGTGGATTTGCTGAAAGTACGTGCCAGCTATGGTGTGAACGGTAATAATAATATAGATGATTACAAGCAGTACGCAGTATACGTACCTTCTACTTATAACGGTTACCCGGGGTATCGTCCTTCTACTCCCGTTAATGATGATTTGTCATGGGAAAGAAATGGTGCTTGGAATATCGGTGTAGATTATAGTTTCTTGCAACGTTTTAGCGGTAGTATTGATTTTTATTCCCGTAAAACAACAGATATGTTGCTCGACAGACCTTTGTCCAGTACCTCCGGATTTACAAAACAGATGCAGAACGTAGGTTCTTTGCGTAATAGTGGTTTTGAATTCCAGTTTGATGCAAATATTATTAATACGAAAGCTGTGCAATGGAATGCGGGTATTAACCTTTCTACCAATAAGAGTAAAATTCTTGATTTGGATGGCGACGAAATGATTGCTAACGCTGATTATAGTGCACTTCGACATATCAAGGGGGAAAGATTGTTTAGCTTCTATTTACGTGAATATGCCGGTGTAAATCCGGATAACGGTGAAGCTCTTTGGGTAGCGGAAGATGGTTCTATTACAAATAACTTTAACAAAGCTCGTTATATCAACGCCGGCAGTCCTGAACCTACAGTTACAGGTGGTTTACATACGGATATAACTTGGAACGGTATTTCTTTGGGCGTTCAGTTTGAAGGTAAATTCGGTAATAAAGTCCTGATATTCGAAAACCGTTATTCTCATTCTGATGGAAATCAGATGGCAATGAATCAGGCTAAGAGTGCATTGAATTACTGGAAACAGCCGGGTGACACAGATTGTAATCCGAAACCGGTAGCAGGTAATACCAGCAGTTCTTATGATGGATATTCAACCCGTTTCCTTGAAAATGGCAGCTATGTACGTATTAAAGACATTACATTATCTTATACATTACCTAAGAAATGGTTGAATCCGATAGGATTGAACAACCTGAAGGTTTATGCGAGCGGTTCGAATGTTTATACATTCCATAATGTTGATTTCTGGGATCCTGAACGTGGTGTTGAAGGTGTTGGCAATGGTATTTATCCGATGACCCGTTCATTCGTGTTTGGTATTGATTTGTCATTTTAATTAACTTAACGAATAAGAGTATATGAAAAATATATTGATATATGGTTTAACAGCTTTGGCAATAGGCTGTGTTTCCTGTAATGATTTTTTGACAGAGGAACCGGTTGTTAAATTGAAAACAGAAACCATGTTGTCTAATTATGATGGTTTGAGGAAAGCTACTCAAGGTGCTTATACTTATCTGTATGACGGTACATGGTATGGTTCGGAATTTGTTCTGAGTTGTGAATTGAGATCCGGTAATGCAAAGAACCCTACTAATACGAATTTTACTTCAGGACGTTTGACGAAAGAATATAGTTGGAACTATGTTCCGAGCTCGACTTCCAATTTGTGGAATTATGCTTATTATACAATTGCAGCAGCCAATAATGTGCTTAATAATGCAGATGGCAAAGAATCTACGGACGTGACAACCCAGGATTTGAATAATTTGAAAGCAGAATGTTTATTCTTGCGTGCTTTAAGTTATTTCGATTTAGTTCGTACTTATTCACAGCCTTATACCTATGAACCGAACAGTTTGGGTGTTCCTCTTGTCTATGTTACAGAAAACGGACTGCCTGCACGTAATACGGTGAAAGAAGTATACGACCAGGTTGAGAAAGACTTGCTGAATGCGGAAACATTGATAACTTCCGGTCGATATAACCGTTCTGAAATAACAGATTCATTTGCAGTGGCAAGTAAACCGGCTATTCAGGCGTTGTTGTCAAGAGTTTATTTATACATGGGCGAATGGCAGAAATCAGCAGACTATGCAACTAAAGTGATAAACGATTATCATTTTACACTGTATACGAAGGAAGAGTTTACTAAATTCTGGGGACGGGAAGTTGCAGAAGATGGTAAAGAAGTGATTTTTGAAGTTTATGGTTCTTTGAATAATGAATACAATGAATATTGGGAAGAAATTTCCTGGATGACGAATCCGGATGGTTATGCAGATGCCGCATCCAGTGCTGATTTGCGCGATCTTTATGAACCGGGAGATGTGCGTGGTACATTATTTAAGAATCATGAAAATGCGAAAGATCATTATTGGACAACAAAGTATCCGGGAAAAAACAATAACAGACCGACCGCTAATAATATCATCGTACTTCGTTTGGCTGAAATGTATTTGAACCGTGCGGAAGCAATTGTTCGTGGTGCTACAGTTGCAGGTGTTACTGCTGCTAGTGATTTGTTGCAAATCACATCAAATCGTGGTGCATCTACAGTTCCTGCAACATTGGAAAATATATTGTTGGAACGTCGCAAAGAGTTGGCATTTGAAGGTCACTTGATTTATGATATGGCAAGAACTGGTACTGCTCTTCACCGTGTGGATTATCAGGGCTCTGCTACTGCAAAAGACATACCTTTCCCGGATTACAGATGGGCATTGCCTATTCCGAAACGTGAAATGGATGCCAACCCGAATATGGTACAAAATCCTGAATATTAATTTTACAAGAAGGCTTACATTTTCCGTTATCCGGGAAGGTAAGCCTTCTTATTTATAAAACATATGAATATGAAGTCAATCATTCGGTTTTTATTTTGTTTCATATGGATGTCGTATGTTACTGTTTCAACGGCTTTGGCTTATACTCCGACAACAAAGTGGCCTTATTTGTATGAGAATTTCCAAGAGGGGGTGGTCTTTTTTTCCCAGGGTGAAAAAACAAGCCATCTTAAATTGAACATACATCTTCAGAATGCCACACTTCATCATCTGGACGGAGATAATATTATTCAGGTAAACCCTTCACGTATAACAAAAGTAGAAATAGGAAACGATACTTTTATCTATATGAACGGGGTTCTTGTCCAGATAATAAAATCAGAGAATGATCATATGCTGGTGAAGCTTGTAAAGGCTGATTTTAAGGCCTTGACAAAAGGTGGAACCGGAGCCTATGGCATGACGACAGAAGTTTCTGCTACAGACGACTTAAGTTCATTTCGATTAGGAGAAGGTAGCACTACAAACCTAAACTATAGTCAAATGAAATTGGAACAGAGTGATGGCAAAGAATTGCCTTTAATTAAAGAATACTATTTTATTTTAGGAGATAAAATTATTGAGGCAACCCGGAAAGATGTAACAAAATCGCTTACGGAAGCGGGGCAGGCACAATTAAAAGCCTTTATTAAACAGCATAAAATAAAATGGAAAGACGAGTCCGGTTTGATTAAACTATTGGATTTCTATAAGAGATAAAAATATTTCCAGTCTTAAATAGACACACACACTTAGACTTAAGGCCAGGATTTGTAGTGATTACAAAGCCTGGCCGTTTTTTGTATGTCTATTTCTTAACCTGATAAGATTGGTGGATTGCCTTGTCAAATGCAGCCCAATGTTCATCCGTCATACTGTTAGGAGTGAACAGGCAAACACCGGCAGCACCGCTTTCCATAGAGCCTTTTACCGCTTCTTCTATTTCAGAAGGCAACAGACCATGGCCTTCCGGGTCTTTAATCTGGGCTTTGTTTTTCCAATCATGGCAGATGAATAAACCGCTGTAAATCGGTTTTTCTCCGTTCACGGAATTTACTTCTTCCTCAACAACTTTCCCAACCCATTCAGGACCTTCTAAGTAAAAGTCGTTATAGTTCATTGGGAATATAGCATCTATATTCCATTTGTTCCATTCCTGGCGTACCATCTTTTTTGCATATGAGTCCGGACCAGGGAATACTGCAGCACTGATTTTTTTGCCTTTTGCATGTACGGAATCCGCAATACGGTTTACCAGTTTGGTAATCAGGTCACAACGGAACTGTGCCCATTCTTTGCATTTGGAAGGATCTTCCACGCTTTTAATATCGATACCTGTCGCAGCTTTAAAATCTGCAACGCATTTGTCGCAATAGCAATAATCGGCTACAGGATATTCTTCATTCATAACAAGCCCGTACTTATCCCATAAGCCGCGAGCCAGTATAACGTCTACGAAACGGATATAATCGAGATGTACATAATCGACTTCGGGAATATCTGCAACTTTCCCATACATGTCAACCAAATAGTTGGCAACCTCTTCACGATTGGGACACATGAATTTGTAGTAAGGTACATAAGCCTGTACGTTGTAGGCGGATTCACCGTTACGGTTTACAGCATACCAGGTGGAATCCACATCACCCTGGACCATTGCCGGTATCCATCCGTGATATTCCAATCCGTTTGCATGGGCTACTTTAGCAGCACGGCGATGTTTTTCCACATCATGTCCGGCGTTATAACAAACACCATCCAGTCCGTGCGCTTTCCATTTGCTGAAATCAGCCTGTAAAGTCTCTTCTGTGGTATTTTGTCCTTCGCCTTGCCATCCGTAAGCTTTGATTTTTGTTTCCGGCGTTTTCGTACAGGCAACCATCAGGGAGATTGTCGTAAAAGCAAGTAATAATTTGTTCATTGGAGATTTTTTATATGTGTTTTTTTAGATGTTTCAAAGAAAAGAGAGACGCTATGCTACCATAACGTCTCTCTGTATAAATAGGAATATTACAGTTCGCAGGCGCAAAGAGAAGGTATCAGGTTGCGATCGCCATATGCGTTGTCTACGCGGGCGACATTAATCCAGAATTTACCTTCATGCAGCCATTCCAATGGGAAGGCGGCTTTACTGCGAGGATATTCATGTTTCCATTCATCGGCAGTGATTTCGTATTCAGGATGAGGAGCATTTTTCAGCACGTTATCTTCTTTAGAAGCTTTACCTTCTTCTACCTCTTTGATTTCCTTCCAGATACATTCCAATACCTCAACAAAACGGTCAAGTTCCGCTTTGCTTTCGCTTTCAGTCGGTTCTACCATTAAAGTACCATGAACCGGGAATGAAAGAGTAGGTGCATGATAGCCGAAATCCATCAGACGTTTTGCTACATCACCTTCATCGATACCGGAACGTTCTTTAATTGTACGGCATTCCAGTATAAGTTCGTGACCTACGCGGCCTGTAGCACCTGTATAAACGATACCATATGTATCTTTCAGCTTAGCAGCCAGATAATTGGCATTCAGGATAGCTGTTTTTGTAACAGTTTCCAGTCCTTCCGCACCTAACATACGAATGTAAGCATAGGTAATCGGTAAGATACCTGCACTGCCATAAGGAGCGGCAGACACTGTATTCAAATCGCTACCCCATGCTACCGGATGAGAAGGCAGGAACGGAACCAGATGAGCGGCTACGCAAATCGGACCTACACCGGGACCACCACCACCGTGAGGAGAAGCAAATGTTTTGTGAAGGTTCAGGTGACAAACGTCGGCACCAATTGTGCCCGGATTTGTCAAACCGACCTGTGCATTCATATTGGCACCGTCCATATAAACTTGTCCGCCACATGCATGAACAATATCACACATCTCTTTGATGTCTACTTCAAAAATACCGTGAGTAGATGGATAAGTAATCATGGTAGCTGCAAGATTATCCTTGTTTGCTTCTGCTTTTTCGCGGAAGTCAGCCAGGTCGATATTACCATTGTCATCACATTTAACTGTTACAGTAGAGAAACCGCACTGGATAGCACTTGCCGGATTTGTACCGTGTGCAGATGACGGTAAAAGGACGATATTACGATGTCCCTGACCGATACTTTCCAGATAAGTACGGATTACACGTAAACCGGTATATTCTCCGGCGGCACCTGAGTTCGGCTGTAAAGTAACCCCCTTAAATCCTGTGATTTCAGCCAGATAGCAGCACAGGTTTTCAATCAGTTCTTTATATCCTTCAACTTGTTCTTCCGGAGCATACGGATGGATGTTCTGGAATTCCGGACGGCTCAACGGCAGCATTTCAGATGCGGCATTCAGTTTCATTGTACAAGAACCCAAAGAAATCATGGACTGAGCTAATGAAATATCTTTGCGCCCCAAACGAGTGATATAGCGCATCAATTCAGTTTCCGTATGGTATTTTTTGAATACGTCTTCCTGTAAGAAATCAGATGTACGCGCAAATTTCGCATCAAAATAAGTTTTTTCAGGCACGGCTTCTTTCAGCATATAATCTTTACCGGCAGCACCTGCAAAGATATATAGCAATACGCCTATGTCGGTTGGTTGTGTTGTTTCGTCTACACTGATACCAACCTGTCCGCCTTCAAAGTAGCGCAGATTCACTTTACATTCCAATGCAATTTCACGCAAAGCATTAATGGACACATGAGACGGCAGTTCGATTTTCAGGGTATCGAAATAATCTTTGTTGAGCTGTCTGTAACCCAGTTTTTCAAGTTCGGAAGCCAGGAAACCGGCAGAAGCATGGATACGCCCTGCTATGTTCTTCAGTCCTTCCGCACCATGGTATACAGCATAGAAACCTGCCATGGTAGCCAATAAAGCCTGAGCCGTACAAATATTGGAAGTTGCTTTTTCACGTTTGATGTGCTGTTCGCGGGTTTGCAGAGCTAAGCGGTAAGCAGCATGCCCGTAAGCATCTTTGGAGATACCGATAATACGTCCCGGAATCGTACGTTTATAATCCGCTTTAGTTGCGAAAAAGGCTGCGGACGGACCTCCGTAAAACATTGGGATACCGAATCGTTGGCTACTTCCGAATACAACATCTGCACCCCATTCTCCCGGAGGTGTAAGCAATACCAGGCTCATCAGGTCTGCTGCAACAGCAACACGGGTTTCGTTCGCATTTGCGCGAGAGATAAATTCTTTATAATCTTCAATAGAACCGTCAGCATTCGGATATTGTACAATAGCACCGAATACTTCCGGTGTGAATTCAAATGTCTTATAGTTACCAACAACCACCTTGATACCCTGGGGAACCATGCGTGTGTTGATTACTGCCAAAGTGGAAGCAAATACATTTTCGTCTACAAATAATACATTGGCTCCGGCTTTTGCCTGTGCACGGCTCCGGCTTCCGAAGAACATCGTTGCAGCTTCGGCGGCGGCAGTTGCTTCATCCAGCAATGAGCAGTTTGCAAGAGGCAGTCCTGTCAGTTCACAAATAACAGTCTGGAAATTCAGTAACGCTTCCAGACGTCCTTGCGAGATTTCAGCCTGATAAGGAGTATAAGAAGTATACCAGACCGGGTTTTCAAAAACATTACGCTGGATAGGAGCCGGGCAAACAGTGTCGTACCATCCCATTCCAATGTAGGAAGTAAATACTTCGTTTTTTGAAGCCAGTTCGGCAATGTGTTCTGCGAACTCACGTTCAGTCATGGGTTCAGGAAGATTCAAAGGCTCTTTTAAGCGGATGTTCGACGGAATTGTCTGGTTAATCAATTCGTCTACCGATTCCACGCCAATAGCTTGCAACATAGAAGGAATATCTTCTGTTGCGATGCCTACATGACGGTTTACAAATTTATTTGTATCCATAATATTAATGTAGTTTATAAATAGGGATTATTTAATTTTTCATCAATGATACGTGTTTCCGGTCCATGGCCGGGATATACTACCGTTTCGTCTGGCAATGTCATCAGTTTGTCGTTGATAGCAGCTATCAGAATATCATGGTTGCCTTCCCAAAGGTCTGTACGTCCGATGCTTCCTGCAAATAAGGCATCCCCGACAATTACGAAACCGTTCTTTTCATTATAAAAGGCAACACTTCCGGGGGAATGTCCCGGTACCGTTAGAACTTTTAGTTCGGATTTACCGAATTTGATGATTTCGTTGCCGACCAATAACTTTTCTACTGGAATATTCTCGATATGGAAACTTAGTCCGAACAACTTGGCTTGTGCATCCGGTGACGGAAGAAGTTCCACATCCAGCCTATGTGCCTGCGGTTTTAATCCATATTTCTTATATACAAACGGATTTCCGAAAATATGGTCCAGATGGAGATGGGTACAAAGGAGATGTTTTACTATCAGATTATTCTCTGTGATAAAGTTTTCCAATTCAATTTCTTCTTCCCGCCGGCAACAACCACAGTCAATGATTACCGCTTCACGGGTCTCATCGTAAAGTACAAATGTGTTTTCCTGGAAGTAGTTAAATTCAAATGCTTTTATTGATATCATAATGGCACGTATACTACTTTTTTAGTTTTGAAAAATTCTTCTTTGAAATAGTCTCCCAATTCGATGGTAACAGCTTGGTTGCGAAAAGGAAATACTTCACTTTGCAATTCTCCGCCCTTCAAACAGATTAAACCGTTCGGCAACGCGTTGTGTTGCTGTTTTTTTATGTTTTTACGAGCGATCTTTACCAGATCGGAGAGGGGCATTACAGCGCGGCTGACAACGAAATCGAATAATTGTTTTTCTTCTTCGGCCCGGCAATGGCGGAATGTTACATTTTTCAGTCCGATGGCCTCTGCTACTGCTTGTCCGACTTTTATTTTCTTCCCTATGCTGTCTACCAAATGGAAGTTTACTTCCGGGAATAATATGGCAAGAGGAATACCGGGAAAACCGCCTCCTGTACCGATATCCATGACAGACGAGCCTTCTTTGAACTTCAACATCCGGGCAATTCCCAGAGAATGAAGCACATGATTCAGGTATAGATTGACAATATCTTTGCGTGAAATCACATTTATTTTGGCATTCCAGTCAGCATACAGGTCATAAAGAGCATCTATCTGCGCTCTTTGTTGTTCTGTAAGCTCCGGAAAATAAGATTTAATCGCTTCTAACTGGGAATGGATAATAGACAAATCACTATCAGTATCTTTCACTTCCATGCGCTTGAGGTATTGTTTCAATTGTTAATAAACGGAGCGATGATACTATCCTTTTTCAACAAATGCTGTATATCCTTATAAGGCAGGAATACATTGATTGTTCCTACTACGTAAGCTGCAATTTCATATTCGTTGAAAGTATAGTTAATACCGTCTTCCTCAATTAATATATTCCCATTAGGGAAAATTTCATCCACACTGAAGAATCCCAGATTTTCGAGATCTTTGGGATTTTCCACCTCATTTTGCTTGGCAATATGATCGGTCAATATTTTAGCCAGTTCATCTTGGTAGTTTTCTACGAAAATCTCTTCCTCTGTAATCGGGTCGCCGGTATTCAGGTTGATAGAATGATTATTGGCAGAATGTGAACCATGCGCTCCACCTGTATAGTTTTCGAAATATACGGTAAAACTGAGAATATCGTTTTTATTGAGTGCAATCTTATCAGACGACATTTCATAATAGGAATACCAGGCTTCTACCGGGGCATCTTCTTTCTTTGTCAGTTCATCCTTGAAATCTTTTTCCAGATCCTTGTATGCATTCAGGTAATCTTCCGTGTATTTAGCAATTGCATCTGCAGGAGCTAAAGTCTCATAAGTCTCTCCGAAATAAGCCAGTACAAATTGCTTTTGAACTTTTTTCAGCACCTCTTTATTTGTATATTTAACAGGATATACGAAATTCATTTGGAGATTACAGTTCGGGTTATCCTGATTTTCCAATAAATGGTAAGTTTTATCTACCTGGATTGAATCAAACGTAATATTATTTTCAGCCACTTGTTTCGTTTTCGGGTTACAGCCTGCCGCAAATATTCCAATAAGAAAAACAGCGATAACGGCTTTGTACAATTGTGTATTCATCGTAATTACGGATTTAATATTTATGATGCAAAGATAAAAACATATTATTTAGGAAAACGCGATTTGTCAAAAATAATGCAAATAGCATAGGCCTAAATATTTATGTTTTTTAGATGCAATGAGATAAAGTAGAATTTACTAAATATGAACATCTTTCCGGTCAAAGTATATAAAGGATTCGTCAGCCCCCTATAAACGGAAAATGGCAATCATCCATACAGATAGCTGCCATTTAACACTGATTGTGAAAATGTGGAAATACCCGGACTTCACAGTCGGGGCACTTTCCTTTTATTTGGTAATGTGATATCGTTAAAGTTCTGGTTAACTTTTGTCCTGATTTAATTTTCCGAGAAGGATTTTCCCCGGTCGGAACTTGATACTCATTTTTGATGGTATCATACATTTCTCACCTGTCTTGGGATTATGTCCTTTGCGCTCTGTCCGTTTATATAGATAATAGGAACCGAAGCCTTGCATAATCAAACGGTCGTCCTCCTTAAATGCATTGGCAAGTTCCTCATTAAACGCATTGAGGAAACATGAAATCGTATAGGGAGGAAGAGACATACGCTTTGACATTCGTTTTATGAATTCTGTTTTGTTCATATAGATTTTTTTGCTTGTTAAAAACTCCACCTTCAAAGTAATCTTAGAAAGGTGGAGTATAATTAAATCAACAGGTCGGCAATCGAAAATCAGCCTTAGTTAATTCGCTGACTTTTTTTATTCTTGGACGCAACGCACCGAGCGCCCGTAGGCACGGTAATGCGTGTTCGTGTTCAGGATAGTACCACCGAAGTCCACGCGGAACGCGTTGGTATTGCCTGACGGAACTGACGACGACCAGTAGTAGCCCGTCTTACTCTGATTATTAGAAGTGCCGGCAGAGCTACGGCGCCCCGCAGCAGGCAAAATGAGCTTCTGTCCACCTTCTGTATCTACACCATCGATAGTCAGTAATTTGTTGGTATCATCCCATTCTTTAGTTACAGCAGTATTTCCAGCACCGATTGCCTTCCACTCAGAGATTGTCGGAACACGCCAACCTTCAGGACAAGGATCGGTCTCCGTTTTAACAGGATTTTCCTCAGTGCCACTATTCCATAACTTCTGATACCAGGCATCATCTTTCATATCCGCTCCTTCTGGATTGTCTTTTCCTGATTCAAATAACAGCCAATTGTTTTGGAGATTATGATCTGAAGCACCAGGTAGAATAAACCTACCGTTCAACGAAACCATAAAATCCAAATAATCTTCGCCACATGGGAAGAGTTCTCCTTTATAATTCTCTTTATCTAATATCTCCTGTTTATTGGTCGCCCTCACACCTGATTTACGTCCCCACTGGAATAAGTTACCGCAAGACTCTGTGACATCAGTATCTGCTGCATTTGTTACTGATTCCGGCATTTTAGTCGCACCCACATTTATTGGAGCCCAAAAGACTGTTTTACCATCAGTTGTCTTCATCATTACAGGTTTGTACTCTGTATTATAATAGTTCGGACGGCTCTTGATGGTTATTACTTCTGCATCTTCAGGATTACTGATATCGCTAATGCTCACATAAATATCCAAGGGAACATTCAGAGTCTGAACCGGCGTTTTGATATCCACGCCTATTTTGTTCCCTAGAACAGCACCCGCAACCAGGATTTCATTCAGTTTATCTTCACCTCCAATGGATTTGGCATGTTTGTCGTATGCTGCCACCACACTGTTGGGGGTTATGGTATTTGCTCCTAATACGTCAAATGAAAGAGTTCCACTCTTTGTTGCGTTTGTAATGTCCAATGTTTTAGTTTCTGGATACCATATGACACCGGTTCCTGCCAATGCTGATGTACTGAAGCCTTCCAAAGCAATTTCAGACTTTATCCATTTCGCATAAAGGGTTATATCACCGGTAACCGGAGCATTAAAATCATATACTACCTGTTTTTCCGGATCGGAATACCAGCCTCTGAACTTAAAGCCCATTTTTTGTGGATTGGCAGGCATAGTCAATTTCTCATTGGCTTTAACGGAAGCCGCTTCTATTTCATTGCCTCCATCCGTATCAAACGTTACGGTATATACTGTTTCACCGGGATTGGACCAACGCGCATATAAAGTGATGTCTTCATTCACAACGTCTGTTGCAAACTCCCATGGGGTTGTATAAGCGTCATCTTTATACCAACCTAAGAAACTACAATTTTCTTTTGTGGGGTTAGTCGGTTTCGCCAATTTTTCGCCCTTATTAACAGTCAAGGGTTCCACCTCGCTTCCTCCCTGTGCGTCAAAGGTTACGACACAAGCCCGAGCCGCTTCAACCCACTTCGCATAAATCGTCACATTACCCATTACGGTTTCCTTCTCAAAATCCCATACAGTTGTACAAGCAGCTTCCTTGTACCAACCGGAGAAGATGTAATTCTCTTTTGTCGGGTCTTGCGGTTTTGTTACCTTTTGGCCTTCCACCACCTTCAAGGCGTCAATGTTACTGCCTCCCTGGGTGTTGAACGTTACGATGTACTCTGAGATGACGGGGTCATCTTTCTTACAGCCTACGACAATTACCATCATAAGCAACATCAATGAAATTAATTTTCTCATGATTTAAAATAATTAGTTTGTTAATTAATAAATATAAAGTATATACGATGCAATCATATGAATAACACCTATTTAATCAGGTTTAATACAGTTTTTGCATGTGGCGTAAAAACAGCATGCGTAGTATTTTATTTGCTATTCAATATCCCTTTACTCCTTTAGTTTGTTGTTGAAATATTTATAAATTCTCCTTTATATAATACAAGTTATTAAAACGACTTAGTTCTATATGAACTTTTATAAAATACACTCATTATGGCTGAATATCAATATATATAAATTGTTAAACAGAAAGCAATATTTGATATATCAGTATAAACAAATATCTTATATATATTACAATATTGGTTAACACAAGACGTTATACATGAAATATATAGTAAATAAACATGCTAAATTATTTGCATTTAAAAAATATCATATATCTTTGCAGCATGAATAAATAAATGAGAATTTAGTTCATATAGAACTATGGAAAAAACCATCTTTAATCACGGTTTTTTTCTAAATATTAAATCTTCTGATTTTCAATAATAATAGATAAATATATCTTCCAGTCTTAAATTATTTGTCTTCTTTTTAACTTTACACTGATTTTATTTTACATAGTCAGGGAAAGCAAGGCGATTGTTATATGCAAATAAATCATCAAATCCAATAAACGTTAAATGGCAACTATCCTTATAGATAGCTGCCATTTAGCATAGATTGTGAAAATATGGAAATACCCGGACTTCGCAGTCGGGGCACTTCCCTTTTATTTGGTAATGTGATATCGTTAAAGTCCTGGTTAACTTTAATCTACAAACTTTATATCTAAATTGAAATACCGGGATTTTATATAGATTCTTCCCGATTTCAATTGTTTTTCGTATCTTTCCGATATAATTGATATTCTTTATTCAGAACTTTTGTCCTGATTCAGTTTTCCAAGAAGGATTTTTCCCGGTCGGAACTTGATACTCATTTTTGATGGTATCATACATTTCTCCCCCGTCTTGGGATTGTGTCCTTTCCGCTCTGTCCGTTTATATAGATAATAGGAGCCGAAGCCTTGCATAATCAAGCGGTCGTCTTCCTTGAATACATTGGTAAGTTCCTCATTAAACACATTGAGGAAATATAAAATTGTATGGGGAGGAAGAGACATATGCTTTGACATCCGTTTTATGAATTCTGTTTTGTTCATATTAATCCCTTAACTTTTTTAAGCTCCATTTTCTAATGAAATTGGAACAATTATAACTGAAAATGGAGCATATCAAATCGATATAATTTGATGGGCTATTTGCCGATCTTTTTTATTCTTGAATGCACCGAACAGAACCACCTAGGCCACGGGCTTCCTTGTCAAAAACATTCCTTTCTTTAGAAAGGAATACCTTTGTTGCAGAAGGAGTGTTTAACCAATGTAATGATGTCCAATAGTAGCCACGCTCCCCTTGTTTACCGGAAGTGCCGTTAGAGAAGAGTCGGTAGCCCACAGCAGGCAAAACGAACTTCTGTTCACTTTCTGTATCTGCACCATCGATAGTCAGTAATTTCTTGGTATCATCCCATTTAGTTACAGCAGTATTTTCTATACCGATTGCCTGCCATTCAGAGCGTGTCGGAACACGCCAACCTTCAGGACAAGGATCGGTCTCCGTTTTAACAGGATTTTCCTCAGTGCCACTATTCCATAACTTCTGATACCAGGCATCATCTTTCATATCCGCTCCTTCTGGATTGTCTTTTCCTGATTCAAATAACAGCCAATTGTTTTGGAGATTATAATCTAAAGAACTACATACAATAAACTTATCGTTCAATATACTCATACCCTCTAAATAACCTTCACCTGTGGGGAAAGCATTTCCTTTATAATTCTCTTTATCTAATGTCTCTTGCTTGTTGGTCGCCCTCACACCTGATTTACGTCCCCACTGGAATAAGTTACCGCAAGACTCTGTGACATCAGTATCTGCTGCATTTGTTACTGATTCCGGCATTTTAGTCGCACCCACATTTATTGGAGCCCAAAAGACTGTTTTACCATCAGTTGTCTTCATCATTACAGGTTTGTACTCTGTATTATAATAGTTCGGACGGCTCTTGATGGTTATTACTTCTGCATCTTCAGGATTACTGATATCGCTAATGCTCACATAAATATCCAAGGGAACATTCAGAGTCTGAACCGGCGTTTTGATATCCACGCCTATTTTGTTCCCTAGAACAGCACCCGCAACCAGGATTTCATTCAGTTTATCTTCACCTCCAATGGATTTGGCATGTTTGTCGTATGCTGCCACCACACTGTTGGGGGTTATGGTATTTGCTCCTAATACGTCAAATGAAAGAGTTCCACTCTTTGTTGCGTTTGTAATGTCCAATGTTTTAGTTTCTGGATACCATATGACACCGGTTCCTGCCAATGCTGATGTACTGAAGCCTTCCAAAGCAATTTCAGACTTTATCCATTTCGCATAAAGGGTTATATCACCGGTAACCGGAGCATTAAAATCATATACTACCTGTTTTTCCGGATCGGAATACCAGCCTCTGAACTTAAAGCCTAATTTTTGTGGATTGGCAGGCATGGTCAATTTCTCGTTGGCTTTAACAGAAGCGGGTTCCATTTCATTACCACCATCGGTATCGAATGTTACCGTATATACTGCTTCACCGGGATTGGACCAACGGGCATACAATGTGATGTCTCCATTCACAACGTCTGTTGCAAATTCCCATGGGCTTGTATAAGCGTCATCTTTATACCAACCTAAGAAACTACAATTTTCTTTTGTAGGGTTGGTCGGTTTCGCCAATTTGTCGCCTTTATTAACAGTCAAGGGTTCCACCTCGCTTCCTCCCTGTACGTCAAAGGTTACGACACATGCCTGAGCGGCTTCAACCCATTTGGCATAAATCGTTACATTACCCATTACGGTTTCCTTCTCAAAATCCCACACTGTTGTACAAGCAGCTTCCTTGTACCAACCGGAGAAGATATAATTCTCTTTTGTAGGGTCCTGCGGTTTTGTTACCTTTTGTCCTTCCACCACCTTCAAGGCATCGATATTACTTCCTCCCTGTGTGTTGAATGTTACGATGTACTCTGAGATGACTGGATCATCCTTTTTACAGCCTACGACGATTACCATCATAAGCAACATCAATGAAATTAATTTTCTCATGATTTAAAATAATTAGTTTGTTAATTAATGAATATAAAGTATACATGATACAATCGTATTTTTTTTATTGTATAGGCACGTAAGTAACACCTCTTCAATCAGGGTGTAATATAGATTTATATGTAGTATAAGAACTACATACGTAGTATATATCTTGTTGTTAATATCCCTTACTTCCTTTAGTTTGTTGTCGTAATGTTTATAAATCTCCTTTGTATAATACAAGTTATTAAAACGACTTAGTTCTACCTGAACTTTAATAAAATAAACTGATTTACATTGAATATTAAGGCATATAATAAAATGAATAAAATTAAATGTTTGATATTTCAGTATAAATAAACATCTTGTATATGTCATAATACTGGTTAATACAAGGCATTAAATATAAAATATATGGTAAATAAAACTGTTAAATTGTTTGGGTTTTAAAAATATCATATATCTTTGCATCGTAAATTAATAAGCAGGGAATTAGTTCAGGTAGAACTATGGAAAAAATCGTATTTAATTACATTTTATTTTCGATATCAAATCTTTTGATTTTCAATAATAATACAAAAGCAATTCTATCAGTTCAAACAGTTTGAGGTCTTTTTAACATTACAATAACTTCATTTTCTATACCCAGAGAAAACAATGTGATCATTACATATAAAAATTCAACAACCATTATAAACGGAAAATGGCAACCACCCATATAGGTAGCTGCCATTTAATACCGATTGTGAGAATGTGGAAATACCCGGACTTCACAGGTGGGGCACTTTCCTTTTATTTGGTAATGTGATAATATCGTTAAAGCTTTGGTTAACTTTTGTCCTGATTTAATTTTCCGAGAAGGATTTTTCCCGGCTTGAACTTTATACTTGTTTTAGACGGTATCATACATTTTTCACCTGTCTTGGGATTATGCCCTTTGCGCTCTGTCCGTTTATATAGATAATAGGAACCGAAGCCTTGCATAATAAAACGGCCGTCTTCCTTAAACACATGGGCGAGTTCCTCGTTAAACGCATTGAGAAAACAGGAAATCGTAGAGGGAGGAAGAGACATACGCTTTGACATCCGTTTTATGAATTCTGTTTTGTTCATATAGATTTTTGCTATTAAATCTCCACCTTCCTATAATCTTAGAAAGGTGGAGTATAATTAAATCAACTGGTTGGCAATCGAAACTCAGCCTTAGCTAATTTGCTGACCTTCTTTATTCTTGGACGCAACGCATCGAGAACCCGTAGGTACGGTTGACCACGTCCACGTCCAACACAGTACTATTGAAGCTCACGTGACAAACTTTGACATTGCCTGACGGAACCGACGACGACCAGTAGTAACCGGCGGAACCCTGCTTGTAGGAAGTGCCGGCACCCTGACCACGGTGGCCCGCTGTAGGCAAAACGAACTTCTGTCCGCTTTCTGCACCAGCAATAGTCATTAACTTATTTACATCATCCCATTCCTTAATTATAGAAGTATTTCCGGCACCAATAGCCTGCCACTCTGAGATTGTCGGGACACGCCAACCTTCAGGACAAGGGTCATACTCAGTTTTAACAGGGTCTTCTTCTGTGCCACTATTCCATAACTTCTGATACCAGGCATCGTCTTCCATATCCGCTCCTTCCGGATTGTCTTTTCCGGCCTCAAACAATAGCCAGTTACCTTGGGTGTTTGGATTTTCTGAACTTGAATAAATAAACTTACCATCCCATCTTCGTAAATTAACAAGTGCACCCTGACCGGCAGGATAACCATATACCGCTTTAACACCGGTAGTATCGGCTGCAGTTATAGTAGCATCAGTTGTCGCACGGAAACCATAATTACGTCCCCACTGATATAAATAACCACAATCGTCTGTTATATCACCGGTTGAAGGAACAGATGTCACCATTCTTTTTGTGCCTACGTTAATTGGTGCCCAGAAAACCGTTTTACCATCTGTTGTCTTCATCATGACCGGCTGGTAATCTGTGTCAGCATACTTCGGACGGCTCTTGATGGTGATTTCATTTGTTTCATTTGGATTGCTGGCATCAGCTATTATCACTTTGATATCCAAGGGCACCTTCAAACTCTGAACCGGAGTTTTTATTTCCGCAGTTATTTTGTTACTAACAACAGCACCCACTTTCAGAATTTCATCCAATTTGCCTGTACCACCAATTGATTTGGCCTGTTTGTCGTATACTGGCACAATATTGGGTTCTACTGTTGCCACACCTTCTATATTGAAAGAAAAGACTACAGATTGGCTTGCATTTGTAATGTCCAACGTTTGAGTCGTGGCATCCCATACAACACCGCTTCCTGTCAAGGCTGCGGTATAGAATCCGTCAAATCTCACATTGGACTTTACCCATTTGGCATAAAGGGTCATATCACCGGTAACCGGAGTTTTAAAGTCATATGCAATCTGTTTTTCCGTATCGGAATACCAGCCTCTAAAGTCAAAGCCTAATTTTTGAGGATTGGCAGGCATGGTCAATTTCTCATTGGCTTTGACAGAAGCGGGTTCCATTTCATTCCCTCCATCGGTATCGAATGTTACCGTATATACTGCTTCACCGGGATTGGACCAACGCGCATATAAAGTGATGTCTCCATTCACAACGTCCGTACTGAATTCCCATGCGCTTGTATAAGCTGTATCTTTGTACCAACCCAAGAAACTACAGTCAGTTTTAGTCGGGTCAGTCGGTTTTACCAACTTTTCGCCTTTATTAACAGTCAAGGGGGCCACCTCGCTTCCTCCTTGTGCGTCAAAGGTTACGACACAAGCCTGAGTGGCTTCAACCCATTTCGCATACAGCGTTACATTACTCATTATGGTTTCCTTGTCAAAGTCCCAAACTGTTGTACATGCGGCTTCCTTGTACCAACCGGAGAAGATATAGTTCTCTTTTGTCGGGTCCTGCGGTTTCGTTACTTTCTGTCCTTCCACGACCTTTAAGGCGTCAATATTACTTCCTCCCTGCGTGTTGAACGTTACAATGTACTCTGAGATGACCGGGTCATCTTTCTTGCAGCCTACGACGATTACCATCATAAACAGCATCAATGAAATTAATTTTCTCATGATTTAAAATAATTTAGTTTGTAGATTAATAAATGAATATAGAGTATACATATGCATTTTTTTATTATTTAGAATACGGATAAATAAAGTAACATCTGTATGTAGTTTCAGAACTACATATATAATGTATAGTTTGCTATTTTAATCTCCTTACTCTCTTTAGTTTGTTGCTATAATATTTATAAACTACCCTTTAGTTAATACAAGCTATAAAAACGACTTAGTTCTATGAGAACTTTTGTGAAATGTGTATATTGTAATTGAATATCAATATGTATTAATGTTTTAACGGGGGATAATATTTAATGTTATGGTATAAATAAATATTTTATAGATGTCACAATATAGCTTAATACGTAGTATTAAATACAAAATATACAATAAATAAAACCATTAAATTATTTGTATTAAAAAAATAACATATATCTTTGCAGCAGAAATCAATAAGCATAAAATTAGTTCTCATAGAACTATGGAAAGAATCTCCTTTAATCATTCTTATTTATTCTATTAAATCTTTTGATTTTCAGGAATAATACATAACAATTCTATCCACTCAAACTGTTTATCATCTTTTTAACTCTACAATCACTTCATTTTTCATACCTTTGGAGAGTAAGGCAATCACTACATTCGAAAAGTTCGTCAATCTCTATAAACATAAAATGGCAACCACCCTACAGATAGCTGCCATTTAACACTGATTGCGAGATTTTGAAAACACCCGGGCTTCACAGCCGGGGCGCTTCCCTTTTATTTGGTAATGTGATATCGTTAAAGTTTCGGTTAGCTTTATTAATCAACAAACTTTATTTCAATTCTTTTTTTGAGGGGGCATTTCCGGTATAAGAAATATATTCTTCATAGAGAATTCTTGTCCTGATTCAATTTCTCAAGAAGAGTTTTCCCCGGTCGGAACTTGATACTTGTTTTAGACGGTATCACACATTTCTCTCCGGTCTTCGGATTATGCCCTTTACGCTCTGTCCGTTTATATAGATAATAGAAGCCGAAGCCCTGCATGACTAAGCGGTCGTCTTCCTTGAATACATTGACAAGTTCCTCGTTAAATGCATTGAGGAAACAGGAAATCGTATGGGGAGGAAGAGACATACGCTTTGACATCCGTTTTATGAATTCTGTTTTGTTCATATAGATTTTTTGCTATTAAATCTCCACCTTTCTACTAATAGTAAGAAAGGTGAAGTATAATTAAATCAACTGGTCGGCAATCGAAGAATAACCTTAGTTAATTCGCCGACCTTTTTTATTCCTGGATGCAACGCACCGAGCGCCCGCCGGTACGGATGTCCGTGTTTGTGACCAGCGTGGCATCACTGAAGCGCACGCTGTTACACTTGATATCGCCTGACCGAACCGATGACGACCAGAAGGCGCCGCCTTTACCCTGATTGCCGGGAAGGCCGGTATCACCGCCACGGCCGCCCGTAGCAGGCAAAACGAGCTTCTGCTCACCTTCCGCATCTGCACCAGCGATAGTCAGTAATTTATTTGTAGAATCCCAATTAGTTACAGCAGTATTGATAGCCTTCCATTCAGAGATTGTCGGAACACGCCAACCATCAGGACAAGGATCTGAATCGGTTTTAACAGGATTTTCTTCAGTGCCACTATTCCACAACTTCTGATACCAAGCATCAGGCAGCATATCTTGTCCTTCAGGATTATCCTCATTTGCAACAAACCTCAACCAATTACCTTGGAGATTAGGCTCAGAAGAACTAGTTAGAATAAACTTACCATCCCACCAATCCATATTGTTTAAATAACCTTCACCTGTAGGAAAAACATTTCCTGTAGTATTCTCTTTATCTAATATCTCCTGTTTATTGGTCGCCCTCACACCTGATTTACGTCCCCACTGGAATAAGTTACCGCAAGACTCTGTGACATCAGTATCTGCTGCATTTGTTACTGATTCCGGCATTTTAGTCGCACCCACATTTATTGGAGCCCAAAAGACTGTTTTACCATCAGTTGTCTTCATCATTACAGGTTTGTACTCTGTATTATAATAGTTCGGACGGCTCTTGATGGTTATTACTTCTGCATCTTCAGGATTACTGATATCGCTAATGCTCACATAAATATCCAAGGGAACATTCAGAGTCTGAACCGGCGTTTTGATATCCACGCCTATTTTGTTCCCTAGAACAGCACCCGCAACCAGGATTTCATTCAGTTTATCTTCACCTCCAATGGATTTGGCATGTTTGTCGTATGCTGCCACCACACTGTTGGGGGTTATGGTATTTACACCTAATACGTCAAATGAAAGAGTGCCATTCTTTGTTGCGTTTGTAATGTCCAATGTTTTAGTTTCAGGATACCATATGATGCCGGTTCCTGCCAAGGCTGATGTACTGAAGTTTTCCAAAGCAATTTCAGACTTCATCCATTTGGCATAAAGGGTTATATCACCGGTAACCGGAGTATTGAAATCATATACTACCTGTTTTTCCGCATCGGAATACCAACCTCTGAACTTAAAGCCTAATTTTTGTGGATTGGCAGGCATTGTCAATTTCTCATTGGCTTTAACGGAAGCAGGTTCCATTTCATTGCCTCCATCCGTATCAAACGTTACGGTATATACTGTTTCACCGGGATTGGACCAACGCGCATATAAAGTGATGTCTTCATTCACTACGTCTGTTGCAAACTCCCATGGGGTTGTATAAGCGACATCTTTATACCAACCTAAGAAACTACAATTTTCTTTTGTAGGGTTGGTCGGTTTTGCCAACTTTTCGCCCTTATTAACAGTCAAGGGGGCTACCTCGCTTCCTCCTTGTGCGTCAAAGGTTACGACACAAGCCTGAGCGGCTTCAACCCATTTCGCATACAGTGTTACATTACTCATTACCGTTTCTTTCTCAAAATCCCATACAGTTGTACATGCAGCTTCCTTGTACCAGCCGGAGAAGATGTAATTCTCTTTTGTCGGGTCCTGCGGTTTTGTTACTTTTTGTCCTTCCACAACTTTCAAGGCATCGATATTACTGCCTCCCTGTGTGTTGAACGTTACGATGTACTCTGAGATGACTGGGTCATCTTTCTTACAGCCTACGACGATTACCATCATAAGCAGCATCAATGAAAGTAATTTTCTCATGTTTTTAATAACTTAGTTTATAAATTGTATGAATATAAAGTATACATAATACAATCGCTTTTGCTTTATTACTCATCATATGTGGATATGTGAATAACTATTCTTTCATCAGGGTAAAAAAACAGCTTTTTTATGTGGCATGAGAACTATATGTATAATATAGAGTTTGCTATTTAATTATCCCCTTGCTCCTTTATATTTGTTACTATATTGTTTATAAAACCCTTTAGTTAATACAGGTTATTAAAACGACTTAGTTCTACTAGAACTTTTATAAAATACGTGTATTAGTATTGAATATCAATATATATAATAGTGCAAACGAAATTAAATATTTGATATTTCAGTATAAATAAATATCTTATATATATCATAATACAGGTTAACACAAAGCTTTAAACACAAAATATATAGTAAATAAATTCATCAAATTGTTTGGACTTAGAAAATATTATATATCTTTGCAGCAGAAATTAAAAAACAGGAGATTAGTTCTAGTAGAACTATGGAATTCTCTTCTATTAAAAACCGTATTTTTTCAATATTAAATTGTCTGATTTTCAAAAATAATAGACGGGGTGTTGTTATTGCTTTTAAAAATATTATTCTCATTGAAATTTCATTCAGGCATTATTTTTTCATAAGACAGACGGAATTGTTATATACAAAGCCACTCCACCTTCACAGGCAGAGCGGCACAATAACAAATTTTACAATTAATGTATAACTACTATTTCTTTCTCTATGCGTACCAGGTCAGTAGGTTGCGATAATACCTTTGGTCACTAAGAACCAATACACTCATGTATCATTGTTAGGGAAGGGTGTCGTCTAACAGAATGATACCTGCATATATATGCTGTCCCGAAATATTCATAGTTATGGTTTTCCTAAATCATAACTATGAATTGGAAAAACCATAACTATGAACGTAAAAAACGGACTTCTTTTAATCGTGTGTGGCGATAACAGTGAAACTGTTGGTGAAATAATATAAAAATAAAGCATATCCTGTTTTTTTCAATTACTTAATGCGCTATCTTTGTCGCAAACAAAATGAAAATCTGATATCATGTGTACGCACACCTGATTCAGTAAGGTATCAAAAGAATCTAATTTATGTCTTATTCTAACTATTATGCTGTCTCCGGGCTTTTTCATGGGGCAATGTCGTCAGTTATGGGAACACAGTTGGATGTATTGCTTTTAGGGAAGGATTCAAAGTTGTTAGGAGAAGCATGGAATGAGGTGGAAACCGAAGCCAGGCGGTTGGACAGGATGTTAAGCCGTTTTGTTGCAGATGGCGAAGTTGCGTTGGTGAACAGAGAGGCCGGACATTTTCCTGTATCTGTAAGCGATGAACTTTGGGCTATTTTGCAGGATTGCCGCCGGTATTATGAGTGGACAAACGGTTGTTTTGATATTACGATGCAGGATTTCAGCCGGATACTCTTGTCGGATGCCGATAAAAGTGTTTTTTTCTTTTCGGAAACCATGCAGATAGATTTGGGAGGATATGGAAAAGGCTATGCACTGCAAAAAATACAAACGGTGTTGAAGCAGAAAGGTGTGACGGATGCGCTTGTTAATTTCGGCAACAGTTCAGTGCTTGCCTTGGGCAGTCATCCTTGCGGAGCGTATTGGCCGGTCAGTATAAATAATCCTTATACGCAAAAATGGCTTGCCGATTTTAAGTTGAAAGACTGCTCCCTGTCTACTTCGGGGAATATGCCTTCGAATCCCAGGCATATCGTTAATCCGCATACCGGTTTATATGTGGAAGATAAACGAATGGTTTCGGTGATTGCTGATGACCCGCTTGTTGCAGAAGTGCTGACAACGGCTTTTATGATACTGCCCGACGAGCAGGTGGATATGGTTGCCGGGAAATTTGATATTTATGAGAAACATCTATATACATTATGAGTAATGAAGATATTTCAGCCGGCTTAAGCCGCCGGGATTTTTTTAAAAACATAGGAATGATAGGAGGGGGAGGACTTCTTTTGTCTTCGTTCCCCTGGCTTCAGTCATGTAGTGCCGATGATAAAAAACGGGTAGCAAAAGAGAAGGTACGGATTGGCTTTATCGGGACAGGTTCGCGCGGGCAATATCACCTGAATAATATGAAGGAAATTCCAAATGCCGATGTTGTGGCTCTTTGCGACAATTACGAACCGAACCTGAAAGCGGCATCAGCCATTTACCCGAAAGCAAAAACGTTCGATGATTACCGGAGAGTTCTCGAAATGCCGGAGGTTCAGGCCGTAATGATAGCTGTACCTTTATATGAACATGCCCGTCTTACGATAGATGCCTTGCAGGCAGGTAAGCATGTATTTTGTGAAAAGTCGATGGCTACAACGCCCCAGGGATGCCTGGATATGTATAATGCATTTAAACAATCCGGTAAAGTAATGTTCATCGGACAACAACGCTTGTATGACCCCAAATATATCCGTGCGATGGAAATGATACATTCCGGTGTTATCGGGGAAATCGGAGCGGTCCGTGCTTATTGGTTCAGGAATAATGACTGGCGCCGTCCTGTCCCTTCTCCGGATTTGGAACGGAAAATAAACTGGCGTCTGTATAAGGAATATTCCGGAGGATTGATGACGGAACTTGCCACTCATCAGTTGCAGGTCGGCAACTGGGCGTTGAAAATGATACCCGAAACAGTAATGGGAGCCGGTGATATTGTTTATTGGAAAGACGGGCGTGAAGTGTATGACAATGTGAGCCTGATTTACCGGTATCCCAATGGGGTGAAGATGAATTATGAGTCTGTCATTTCCAATAAATTCTATGGATTGGAAGAGGAACTGCTTGGCAGTAAAGGGACTATGGAACCGGAAAAAGGCAAGTATTATTTCGAAGAGGTGAAACCGGCGCCGGGTATCCAGCAACTTATCAACCAGATTGAACATAAGGTATTTGATAATGTTTCCTTTGCCGGACCGAGCTGGGTTCCTGAAACGGCATCCGTAAATAAAGGGGAAATGATTATGGATCATGTTACTACTCATAGCGGGGAATCTTCTGTAGGTGCAGTAGGCGACGGCTCGATGGAATTGGTAACGGCTTTCTGTGAGGCGGCAATTACCGGAAAACCTGCCCCTAATCTGGTAGAGGAAGCCTATTACTCCTCTGTGCTTGCCTTATTGGGCTTGCAAGCAATGGAGGAAGAGCGGGTCATCCATTTCCCGGACGAATATAAAATCCCTTATTTAAATTTTGCATAAATATGAAAGATATCCATATACCAGTCAAAAGGCAGAAGCTGGAAATAAAGATATTCTGTGCCTGTATCCTTCTTGCCTATCTGATGAATATTATATCCATTTTATCCTACCGGACTGAATGGTCCGAATTGTGGACACAATCTCTCTGGATGCTGGTGATAGCTTGCATTTTTTATGGTTTGTCCATCTTATTGCGTTTGCTGTATTATGGGGTACGCTACCTGAAACATTAGCGCCTGAAGAGTTTGCAGTTGGAAACTAAATGATACATATTTTAATTAATATAAAATATTTGTCTATCTTTGGGGCGGAGAATTAGATATAATCAGGTTAAGAAATGTAGATGGCGTCCAATAATGATGACATATTATTGTTAAAACTGATAAAGCAAGGAGATGAACTGGCATTTAAGCATTTGTTTTATCAATATGTGGATTCACTGGAACGTTTTGTGATGTATTATATTCACGACAGGGAGAAGTCTCAGGATTTTGTGCTGGACATTTTTACTTATATCTGGGAGAACCGTAAAAATTTTGAGATCAAGCTGACTTTGAAGGCTTATCTTTTCCAGGCTGCAAGGAATAAGGCTTTTACATATATCCGGGATAAGAAAGTACCGGTTTATCTGGAAGATGTCGGAATATCGGAAGTATCCCAGGATTATAATCCGGATATAGAAGTGCAGGAATTGCACCGTCTTATACAGGAAGCTGTTAATCTTCTGCCGGAAAAGTGCCGGGAAATTTTTAAGAAAAGCCGTGAAGAGAGTTTTACCAACAAGGAAATAGCCGAACAGCTCCATATTTCGGAAAAGACGGTTGAGGGACAAATAACTATCGCGCTACGGAAAATCAGAACCCATTTAGGAGATTCTTATTCTTATTTGTGGTAAAAAATGCTTGCGGATTAGGGGATACGTACCTTTTTTGCGTCTATCTTTGTAATGGAAATCAGTATAATTTAATTCTCAATACCATGAAAAAGTATTTACTATCTTTTTGTGTCGCTTTTCTATTGCTGTTATCTTTCCCTGCTGCCGGGCAAAATATTTTTATGGCAGACCCTACCATTTTTGTAGACAACGGAACTTATTATTTATATGGTACGGGGGGAAACTCTAACGAAGGATTTCAGGTTTATACATCCAAAGATTTGAAAACATGGGAGGGGCCTTGTGGCGCTTCCGACGGATATGCGTTGAAAAAAGGGGATGCATTCGGAACGAAAGGATTCTGGGCTCCTCAGGTTTTCCGCTATAACGGGAAGTATTATATGGCTTATACAGCGGATGAATTTATTGCCATTGCTTCATCCGATAGCCCGTTAGGTCCTTTCCGTCAGAAAAAAATCGCCAAATTGCCGGCGGATACCAAACAGATAGATCCCTACGTGTTTTTTGATAAGGACGGAAAAATCTATTTATACCATGTACGATTGACAAAGGGAAATCGTTTGTTTGTAGCCGAAATGAATAAAAACCTTACGGGTATTAAGAAAGGGACTTTAACCGAATGTATTGCTGCCGTAGACGATTGGGAAAATACCCAGCGTGTAGAATGGCCTGTTTCGGAAGGCCCTACCGTTATTCGCGAAAAGGATACGTATTATTTTTTCTATTCAGCAAATGATTTCCGTAATATTGATTATGCTGTAGGTTATGCCACCTCCGATTCTCCTTATGGCCCTTGGAAAAAACAGGAAGGAAACCCTATTATCAGCCGCCGGTTATTGGGACATAACGGAACAGGACATGGTGACATTTTTATTGATAATGACGGTGTTATGAAATATGTATTCCATACACACAATTCAAATAGCGTAGTAGGGCCGAGGCGTACTGCAATTATAACAATGAAAGCAACGGAAAAAGACGGCAAACAAGTATATAGTGTATTGCCTGAAACTTTCTATTTCCCTCATAGCAAGTAAAAAAATCAGAATATAATATAAACGTATGAGAAATGTACTTGTCTTCTGTACAATGGCTTTAGTGGCATGTACCGGACCGAAAAGTAACGAAGTAGAAGTGGTGGACCGTCCTTCGACGGCTACCCGCAATGAATTTTATGTAAGCAACCGCGCTCCCTTGCAGCCGCAGCAGTTTATTAAACTACCTGCCGGGACAATCCAGCCGGAAGGTTGGCTGAAACGCCAGTTGGAACTGCAAAAGGATGGTTTGAACGGACATCTGGGGGAGATTAGCGCCTGGTTGCAGAAAGAAGATAATGCCTGGCTGAAGACCGGCGGTAAGTGGGGATGGGAAGAAGTCCCTTACTGGCTGCGTGGCTATTCGAACCTGGCTTATATCATGCAGGATAACCTGATGCTGAATGAGTCAAAGTTTTGGATAGAGAATATTCTGAAGAGCCAGCGGGAAGACGGTAACTTCGGCCCTGTCCACCTGAATGACGGCAAACAGGATTTCTGGCCGAATATGATTGTTCTTTGGATTATGCAGTCTTATTATGAATATTCCAACGATCCGCGTATTCTTGATTTTATGACACGTTATTGTGATTATTTGCTTACAGTTCCGGATGAAAATTTCTTGTCCAGTTATTGGGAAAACAGCCGTGGCGGCGATAATCTGTGGAGTGTCGCCTGGTTATATAACCATACCGGTAATGAAAAATTATTGTCGTTGGCAGAAAAAATACACCGTAATACTGCAGACTGGACCAAATCTACCCAACTGCCTAACTGGCATAACGTAAATATAGCCCAGTGTTTCCGTGAGCCGGCTACTTATTATATGTTTACCGGTGATTCGGCAATGCTTGCCGCCAGCTATAATGTACAGAGCCTGGCGCGTCGTACTTTCGGACAGGTTCCGGGTGGCATGTTCGGAGCTGACGAAAATGCCCGTACCGGCTTCTTTGACCCTCGTCAGGGAACGGAAACTTGTGGTTTTGTAGAACAAATGGCCTCGGATGAAATCATGTTGCAGATATCCGGTGACCCGTATTGGGCCGAGAATTGTGAGGATGTGGCTTTCAATAGTTTTCCGGCTGCTTTGATGCCGGACTATAAGGCGTTGCGTTATATCACAAGCCCGAATCATGTATTGAGTGATTCAAAGAACCATCATCCGGGTATAGACAACAGGGGGCCGTTCCTGTCCATGAATCCGTTTAGTAGCCGTTGTTGCCAGCATAACCATGGCTTCGGATGGCCTTATTATGCAGAGAACCTGATATTGGCAACCCCGGACAATGGTATGGCTGCTGTATTGTATAGCGCTTGCAATGCAAAAGTAAAGGTGGGTAATGGCACTGAAGTTTCCATCCGGGAACAAACAAATTATCCGTTTGAAGAAACGATTCGTTTTACATTGCGAACTTCGGAAAAAGTGGATTTCCCTCTTTATCTGCGTATCCCTGCTTGGTGCAAGCATGCTTCTGTTTCTGTAAACGGAAAGAATCTGAATGCGGATTTGGTTGCCGGTAAATATGCCAAAATCTTCCGTGAGTGGGAAGATGGGGATGAAGTGGAGCTGGTAGTTCCGATGGAAATCAGTTATCGCCAGTGGCAGGTAAATAAAAATAGTGTCAGTGTGGATTATGGCCCTTTGACATTGTCGTTAAAGATAAAAGAAGATTACCAACAAAAAGACAGTAAAGAAACTGCAATCGGCGATTCCAAATGGCAGGAGGGAGCTGACGCCTCTGCATGGCCTACTTATGAAATTTATCCGGGTAGCCCATGGAATTATGCGCTACAGTTAGGAACTCCTATCACTGTTGAACGTAAAGACTGGCCTACCGATAACAATCCGTTTACTTTGGAAAATGTTCCATTGGAATTTAAGGCGAAAGGTCGTCTTGTACCGGAATGGAAAGTTGACGAGTATGATTTATGCGGCGTATTGCCTTATGAAGATGCCCGCAAATCCGACCGGTTGGATGAATTGACTTTGGTGCCGATGGGGGCGGCACGTTTGCGAATATCCTCTTTCCCAACAACGGAATAAAAAATAAAAACGGTATAAATCTGATGGGATGTCGGGTTTATACCGTTTTTGTTTTAGTTGGTTGCCAAATGAGAGTCAATGTGCAAATGTATGCTTTTAATTTCAATGGGTATGGTGGATTTTTATGAGAATAATTACTTTTTTAATGTATCCGTTTAAGGGATGCCTGCCTTTTTTGTGTCTTACTATTGGAACGATTGTTAACTGAAAATACATGCCATGAAATATAGAACTATACTCTTTTGGGGAATTATTTGTTGTTGCCTGTTCACTTTTTTACAGTTTCAGTATAAATTCTTTTTTTATTATCAGGAACAGTTACAACTGTTTCCGTTGACCGGGCAATATTTTATAGATACCGTTAGCGAACCGGCAGGACTGGCTTTTTATTTGTCCGGGTTTATTATCCAGTTCTTTGCATTACCATGTATGGGAGCATTGCTTACTACGTTTTTGCTTGTAGCGGTGGCTCTATTATTGTATGGTATATTACAGAAAGTGTCTTCATCCGGTGCGTGTGGATTATTGGCCTTATTCCCGGTTGCGATGTTACTGTTGTATCATCTGGATATTAATTACCGGATGCAGGGAACCGTTTCTTTTCTACTTATGTTGGTATTCATACGGTTGTACCTTTATTTCGACCGTTTTCCATTGCGTTTGATTCTTTCAGTCTTGATGGTTCCTCTTTTATTTTGGATGGCAGGACCTGTTATGTCGTTGTTTGTCGTATGTATAATTCTTTTGGAAGCTTTGCAGCGTAAACAGGGATGGTACTATTTCCCAGTGTTGTTCTTCGAGCTTATTATTATAACTTATGCTTCCATGGTGCTCGCATGGCAGGGAGAATACCAAATGATTGTTCTACCCGATTTATACTATGAGCCGTTGGTAAAATCGGAAAATATAATTCTTCCATGGATTATGCTATTGGTTTCTATTCTTTTAGCCTGGTGGTTCAGGGGAAGGCAATGGTTTGACAACTATTGGTTTTTTGGGGGGCAATGGATACTGGTTCTGTTATTTTTCTACTGGATAGATTTTCAGGAGAAACATATTTCCCTTAAAAATATGGAACAAGACTATTATCTGCGAACTGAGCAATGGGATCGGATTATTTCTTCTTTTTCTATGAAACATGCGGATGTCCAAACTATGAATGTGTTGAATCTGGCATTAGCTTGTAAAGGAGAATTGGGTGAGAAGTTGTTTTGTTATCCTCAGGTAAACGAGGGATGCTTGATTCCGGAATGGAACAGTTCTCTGGGTAGTGCCATTGTTCTGGCTGATATAAACTATTATATAGGTAATGTTACTTTTGCACAAAAGTTTGCTTTTGAAGGATGTGTGGCTTCTGCATGTGGTAACGTACGTTTGTTGCAATGCCTTGTACGGACAAACTTGATTACCGGAGATTATCCGGTTGCGGAAAAGTATATTAAATTATTGGAACAGACCTTGTTTTACCGGGATTGGGCAAGCCGTCAGCGCCGGTATCTTTATAATGATGCCAATGTTTTGCAGGATTTGTCATATGGGGAAAAGAGGAAGGGTTTGTTGCGGGATGACCAATACCGGATAGCAATTTCCGGATTGGAAACGCTGGAATACCTTTCCGTAAATAATCCGGATAATCCGTTGCCTCTTCAATACCTGATAGCCTATTCTCTGCTGAGGAAGGATTTGAAAACGTTCGATGGGTTACATAAGAAGTACTATCGGAGTAAAGTATGGCAATCTTTGGCTACCAGCCAACAGGAAGCTATCGTTGCGTTGTATCAGAAAACTCCTGCTGTCTGGGCACAGAAGGGCGTTAGCCTGAAAGTGGAGCAACGGTATGGTGCTTTCGATCAGGATATGATAGAGAAGCACTCTTTCCTGAATTTCAGGGAGGTGATGGCTGCATCATTTGGTGATACTTACTGGTTTTATCTGATGTTTTAAAAAAGGGATGGAAAAGATGAAAAGAATATGGATTTATCTGCTGCTGTTTATTTGTTGGGGATGTTCCGGCGACAGGACAATTACGAATTATAAAGAGGAAGTGCCGGTTATTTACCCGGATTATGCGGAAGTTACGGTTCCGTTTAATATTGCACCGTTGAACTTTTCTATCTGCTCGGATGATGAGGCATATGTGATTTTTAAGTATGGCAGTCAGCAATTTGTGGTGGATGCAGAAAATGGTGATATTATTATCCCGGAGAAGAAATGGAAATCCCTGCTTGCCGGGGCAAAAGGGCAAGCCTTGGAGGTAACGGTAGTAAAGAAAGAACAAGGCAGATGGGAGGGATATGTTCCGTTTCATATCTATGTGGCAGAAGAACCGGTCGACAAGTATCTGGCTTATCGCCTGATAGAGCCAGGGTATGCTTTGTGGAACCAGATGGGGATTTACCAGCGTGACCTCGAATCGTACGAAGAAAGTGCTATTTACGAAAATAAGATGACCGGATATAACTGCGTGAACTGCCATTCTTTTTGTAACCGGAATCCGGAGCAGATGCTTTTCCATATGCGTGGCAAGACAGCCGGGACAGTTTTATTAAATCAGGAACATATGGATTTCCTGAATACGAAAGCGGAACAAACCATGTCTGCATTGGTTTATCCTTTTTGGCATCCGTCTGGAAAGTATATCGCTTTTTCCGTGAATAAAACAACTCAGGATATGCATCCGACTCAGCGGACGGAAGTATATGATACGGCTTCGGATGTCGTAGTCTATGATATTGAAAAGCGAGCGATATTATCCGCCCCTGAAATATTTACCCAGGGAAGCTTTGAAACTTTTCCGACATTTTCTCCCGATGGGAAAACGCTTTATTATTGTAGTGCCCCGGCTTGCCCGATGCCGGATTCTATCCGTCAATTGAAATATAGCTTGTGCCGCTTGTCTTTTGATGCCTCTTCCGGTACATTCGGTTCAACTGTCGATACGTTATATAATGCCTGTTTAACAGGAAAAAGTATTTCGTTTCCCCGCGTATCCCCGGATGGGAACCATGTACTCTGTACAATTTCCGGCTATGGCACATTCCCCATTTGGCATAAGGATGCCGATTTATACCTGATAGACCTGAAGACCAGAAAAGGTCATTATCCGGAAGCACTGAATAGTGATGATACGGAAAGCTACCATACCTGGTCTTCCAATGGCAGATGGATTGTTTTCAGTAGCCGTCGTCTTGATGGTTTGTATACACGCCCTTTCTTTGCTTATATGAATGAGAGCGGAGAAATCTCCAAGCCATTTTTGCTGCCTCAGAAGAAGACAAAATATTATACAGCCCTGATGAAGTCGTATAATATCCCGGAGTTTATCACAGGAAAAGTGGAGAATCAGGCTTTACGGATGCGGAAACTGGCGGAAAAAGAAGCTACGTCTGTCAGTTTCCGGTTGGTAGAGGGCAAATAGATGTGATTCTGTAGGATGATAAATGATTTGTTTACCGGAAAGCTGTTGGTTTGTATTATCTTTGACGTGTTAAGCTGCTTAATATGGAGAAGAAAGTATTACTGCTGGTTTTTATGTTTTTATTTATGTCTTGTGTATTCGGCGGATGTTCCAGGGACTTGGAAGAAGATACCGTGCAACCTGCTCTTAAGTTGTATGATGTGAATCCTTTGATTATTGATGGGGAATCCGGTGTAAGAGTATATATCCAGGTTTACAATGATGCGGATACGGTAACTTGCCAATCTATCCCAGTATCGATAAATCTTCTGGACCGATATAAGAAACCTATGGGAATTTACTTGGAAAGTCCTTTGAATCCGGAGCATGCACCGATTCTTCCGGATAGTTATTACGAAAATTACCTGTTTGCACCGTTACCCGACAGTATACTTCAAAGAGGTGGAACGATTTATCTGGATATGACCTTAAACGGTATCCCACAGGAAAGGATACAATACAACTATATCTTATTTACCGGGGAATGAGGATGCAGCATTGACTTTTTGCGGTTGAAATCTGTTTTTGAATCGGATTAAACCGGATTTCTGATTCATAAGCTAAGAAAATCATGGCTTATGATTAAAAATATCTTTAAAATTCAGGTTATTATATATACCTTTGGTCGCAATGCGTTAATGTTGCTGGTAAACGCAGGGAATGTGGTGGGAAAGATAAACCTTGAATCGTACGATATGGATACATATGATCAATTTTCGAGAGAAGAACTGATTCAACAAATAGAAATGTTGAAAAAAGAAGTAGCTCAAAACGTCGTGAAGAATGCTGAAATAGAAGAAATGAATGAAAATCTTCTGAAGCAGCGGAAAATAAATTTCCTGAATATATTGATGAATACCATTCTCTCAAATGTATTTGTTGCTATCATCGTAAAAGATATTTTTGATGGTTTTAAATATATCTATTTCAATCAGGCGGCAGAGATTTTTATGGAAGTAGATGCCTCTGAAATTATTGGTAAAACAGATTTCGACCTCTTTACGGACCCGAGAAGAGCACATGAAATCCGAACAGAAGACTATTCTACTATAAACCATGGCCGGACGGACAAATCTATGCTCGAATATGAGAAGCCTGACGGTGAAGTACGCATTGTAAATATCGTTCGTTTACTGATTACCAATCCGGACCCGGGAGCTTCCCCCTTATTACTGGTAATGCTTTGGGATATTACAGACCAACGCCAGAATGAGTTGGATCTGATTAAAGCACAGGAAGCCGATAAGATGAAGAATGCTTTTATTGCTAATATGAGCCATGAGATACGTACGCCGTTAAATGCAATTGTAGGCTTTTCAAGATTAATCACAGAGACGGAAAATGCCAGCGAACAACAAGAGTTTCTGACTATCATTAACAGTAATAGTGAGTTGTTGCTTCAACTGATAAATGATATTCTGGATTTTGCTAAAATAGAATCCGGGGAATTGAAATACAAATTTTCCAATGTTGATTTAAAAGATATCTGTCATGGAGTATACGTTTCACAATCGCTGAAAATGACTTCAGATGTAGCTCTGTTATTTCATGGAGATTCATTGCCGTCTGTCCGGTTACAAACAGATATGCAACGTGTCGAACAAGTTTTGTTGAACCTGTTGTCTAATGCGATAAAATTTACAAATCAGGGGTTCGTTTCTTTATCATATAAAGTTGAAGATGACTTTGTCCGTGTTTCCGTTACCGATACAGGAGTCGGAATAGCTAAAGACAAACAGGATGCTGTATTTGAGCGTTTCGTAAAACTGGATGAATTCAAACAGGGAACAGGATTAGGATTATCCATTTGTAGGATGATTATTGAAAGGCTGGGAGGAGAAATGGGGCTTAAATCGGAATTAGGAAGAGGATCTACTTTCTGGTTCACTTTACCCTTAACCGATCCGACTGTGCCGGCATTTGAAGAAAAAGAAAAAGGTATATCCTCTGAAACCATTTCAGATGCATTACCCGGACAATTTACAATCCTCATTGCTGAGGATGTGTTGGAGAATTATCTTTTATTGCTGGCAGTCTTAAAGCAACAGTATCGGCTAATCTACGCAGACAATGGTGAAAAGGCCGTGCAATTATTTAAGCAGTATCAACCCGATTTAATTCTGATGGATATAAAAATGCCGGTCATGGACGGGTTTGTTGCAACGCGGAATATACGGGAACTTTCCCCGGATATTCCTATTCTGGCACTCACGGCTTTTGCTTTCGCTGAAGAAAAAGAAAAAGCAAAAAACTACAAATTCGATGATTATTTGGTAAAACCGGTCGATATACCATTATTAAAGCACAAGATAAAGTATTATCTAAATAAAAATAAAGTAAGGATATGAAACAAGCATTTGTATTCCTGGCAACAGGATTTGAAGAAATTGAAGCACTTGGTACCGTTGATATATTAAGAAGAGGTGGTATCAGGGTTACAACTGTTTCCATCATGGGAGATTTAAAGGTAATGGGAGCACATAACATTCCGGTGATAGCGGATTATGTTTTTGAAGACGTTGATTTCAGCAACACAGATGCCTTAATTCTTCCGGGAGGCATACCCGGTAGCAACCATCTGAATACCTGTACCCGCTTGAAAGAACTTATCTTGGAAAAGCATAAAGAAGATAAAATACTTGCTGCTATTTGTGCAGGACCTATGGTTTTGGGCGGTTTAGGACTATTAAAAGGACGTAAAGCCTGCTGCTTCCCTTATTTCGAACCGACTATGACAGGGGCGATTCCTACCGATAACGGAGTGGAGCAGGATGGTAATATCATTACGTGTAAAGGACCTGGATTTGTTTTTGATTTCGGATTGACTATTCTGAAATCATTGCGGGACGAGGAAATCGCTGACGAGGTTTCTGCAGCTTTGCTGGTTAAAATTTAAATATAAAGGGTAGGACAATTATAAGGAAAAAGGTGAAAGCTTTAGGTCAATTCCGAGCTTTCACCTTTTCCTATAGGGGAATCTTAATCTTCTCTTTTACAGCCATTCGCTCATAAATGCATCCATTTCTGTTGCATGCGCTTCAAGGCTCTGAAGTAATTTGAACTGTGCCTTTGTGCGGATCAGGTTATGCTTCGGACTATGGATTTTATAATAGGTATCGCCATTGATGTAGTCGGTCAGGAAACGGACTGTTTGCATATAAGTCAACAAGCGTCCACCATATGGGAGCAATTTGATTTCTGTAGGGGTAAGGAATGACTTGGCTTTCTCCATATAACCTCGTGTATAGGCTTTGAAAATATCCATATTTACATTTACGTTATCCAGATTTTCATCGTCTTCCGCACCGGTATTGGCCCCTGTACGGATGAAGTCGCCGATATCGGAAAGAACGAAGCCCGGCATAACCGTATCCAGGTCGATAACACATAATACTTTATCGGTATCTGCATCGAACATCATGTTGTTCACTTTTGTATCGCAGTGGTTGGTCCGTTTTTTCAGCTTGCCTTCGCGGTAAAGACGTTCTTGGATACACATATCATAAGCCCGTTTTTCGATTTCGTCAATCAGGTCTTTAACTTCTTCCAGACGTCCTGCAGCATTCGCTTTTACTGCATCATGAAACTGTTCCAGACGGAATTCCATATTATGGAAATTGGGGATTGTTTCACCTAACGTACCTTCGGGTATGTCAGCCAGCATGGATTGAAAATCTCCGAAAGCCTTGCCGGCTTCATATGAAAGTTCGGGATTTACTTCTTCGTAACTTTTACTGTTCGGAATGAACAGGCAAACACGCCAATAACTGTCACCGTCGAAATAATAGGGTTTGCCTTCTTTGGTAGAAAGGAATGTGAGAACTTTACGGTCGATATCCGTTTCTCCTTTTTCTTCCAGTTTTTTACGAATGTGTGAAGTAACGACTTGGATGTTATTCTGTAACATATCCACATTTGTAAAAATCAAATGGTTGATACGTTGCAGTACATATTTGATTTCGCCTTTTTCGTTAGTTACTTTCAGCGTATCGTTAATGTGTCCGTTTCCAAAGGGCTCTGCGGAAACTACTTTTTCAGCCAGTTGGAACTGGTCAAGAATGTTTAGTAATTGTTCTTTAGTTTTTGCCATGGTATTATTTTCAATTAATATAGCTTTTAGAGCTACAAATATACGAATATAGCTGAAACAGCAAGACTTCTTCTTTTGATTTCCGTTATTTGTTGATTTGATCCAACAAATAACGGACTTCTGAATGGAGGTCGAATAGATACCGTTTATAATCATTATATTCCGGCATTAAATCGGGCCAGAATGTTTTGGCACGACGGTCTTTTCCCGGAAGGAATACCTGTATGCTGTTGGATATGGAACCTTCCAGATGAGTATGGGGCAAGTTAAAAGAAGTCTGTTCCATAAACGTGTTTGGAGCTTGCATAGAAGGTACCCCTACTACAACAGCTCCCATTTTCCAAAGATAAAAGGCGTAATGGAATGCTGCACTGAATGTCTGCTCGTTTGTGATTACATATATTTTTTCAGGAGTGTAAACCGGTTTGCCTTTCTGCTTTTCCAGTTCAGGTTTCAAGTCACTCAGGCAATTCCGGATAAAATTCTCTCGTTGAACTTCGATACAGGAAGTACCGGGATTCTCTTCGTTAAAAATGTATTCGCCTAATTGATATTGATGTCCGTACATCTTATTAAATTCTTCCCGTGTTTTGTTTATCTTACTCAGGTAGAGAGGGGACAGGAGGCGATAGAAGTGGGTATCCATGTCTGTTTGCAGATACCTGTCTCCATATAGTTGGTACAGGCTTGGCAATGTGATAGGAGTCCATCCTCCTCCGTTCGAACGCAGATCGATGATGAGGGTTTTGCTGTTGTGTTTTTTCATCTCTTTCAACATATGGAAGAATGTTTCGGAGTAAGAGGGGATACCCGCAAGCGCTTTTGCCGTATCTGCCGGCATTTCTTTTTTCAGGGTATTTTTGTAGAACCATTTCATGTCATCGTAAGCTCCCGGCCAGTTGTTTTTTAGTGTGACTTCATAGTTTTCCCTTGCCATGATACTGGTTAGTTTGAAGAACATCACTTCCTTTTTCTTATCCAGGTATTTGTATGACAGATAGGCATCCTCCGGAATTATCTCCCAATGGGGTAATTGGGCTGTCGGATATTCCTTTCTTTTATCTTTGCCTATTAAAGGAATGGTCAGGTCTTTTCGTTCTCCGTCCGGTGTTTCGATGTTGAGGGTCATTGTATTTTTCAAATCCGGGAACATTTCGAGGATAAAGTCCGAATGACTAAGGAACATATTGAGCCAAAAATATTGTTCGTATAAGTTCTCACATGCTTTTTTTGTTTTTATAATTTGAAGCAGAGAATCAATAGCCAGGCCATTGATGCCTAAAATGCGACTTCCCAGATATTCTTTATTTTCGAGCGGAACTTCACTGAGGATTATCCCAGCCGGTATAACTTTTCCTGAAACGATAAATATCCCGGTTTTATTTTTATTCTTCGTATTTTCCGGAGTGAACAAAGAGGTGTGCCCATCTTGCAGGTTGGCAAGAAAAGCGGAAACTTTACTTGAAAAATCGACCAGCGTATGGTCTTTCCTTGCCAACTCGTTTTTAAGGTCGAATGCTTGTTTATGGAAGAATACTTTTCCCCCGAAACCACTATAGGGGTCCGGGGGAGTTGCTTCCAATTGTTGTATGAGATAATTGAAGTCGCTTATCAGGGAGTCTTTGTTTACATACTCTTGTGCAAGTGCTTTTAACCCGGAGAAAATTATCAGGCAAATAATGATAATATGCGTTCGTTTCATAAGTAGTGTTTTTTGTATGTATCAAGCAAAAAATATGCCAGTATGTTTAATTGGTTGTAATGTAATTTCTTATGGCTAATGAGATTGGTGGATAATGTCAAATAAATGGACAGCCCTGTCTAATTATTTGACATGTATTTCTTGAGGTTTTGTATTTTATGTTTTTTCGACATAGAGGAAAAAGCAAATCTTTGAACGGCGCACTCTTAAGTTTATTATATTTGCAATCTATTAAACCAAAAATAAATCTTTATAAAATCCATGAAAAAGAAATTAGCCTGTTTATTTTTTGTATTGATGATGGTACCTATGTGCCTGTTTGCAAAAGAAAAGTTTACGTTCGAGATAAAGAACGGGCATTTTTACCGGGACGGGAAAGTGATATCCATTATATCCGGTGAAATGCATTATCCACGTATTCCTCATCAGTATTGGCGGCATCGTTTCCAGATGATGAAAGCGATGGGGTTGAATACAGTTGCTACCTATGTATTCTGGAACCTTCATGAAACGGAACCCGGACAATGGGACTTCAAAGGAGATAAGAACTTGGCCGAATATATCCGGATTGCCGGGGAAGAAGGGCTGATGGTTATCTTGCGTCCCGGTCCTTATGTTTGTGCGGAATGGGAATTTGGTGGTTATCCCTGGTGGTTGCAGAATATTCCGGGCATGGAAATACGCCGGGATAACCCGGAGTTCCTGAAACGGACGAAGATGTACATAGATAAATTGTATGAACAAGTAGGAGACTTGCAGGTAACTAAAGGCGGTCCGATTATTATGGTGCAGGCAGAGAACGAATTCGGTTCGTATGTGGCACAGCGGAAGGATATACCTTTGGAGGAGCATCGCCGTTATAATGCCAAGATTAAGCAACAGTTGGCTGATGCCGGTTTCAATGTGCCTTTATTTACTTCGGACGGTAGCTGGTTATTTGAGGGTGGTTCTACTCCGGGAGCTTTGCCTACTGCCAATGGCGAAGGAAATGTGGAGAACCTGAAGAAAGTCGTTAACGAATATCATGGAGGTGTTGGACCTTATATGGTGGCTGAGTTTTATCCCGGTTGGCTGTCCCATTGGGCTGAACCTTTTCCACAGATAGGTGCTTCCGGTATAGCCCGGCAGGCAGAAACTTATTTAAAGAATGATGTTTCATTTAATGTATATATGGTACATGGCGGTACGAATTTCGGTTTTACGAGTGGTGCCAATTATGATAAAAAACATGATATACAGCCGGATTTGACCAGTTATGATTATGATGCTCCGATTAGTGAGGCTGGATGGAGAACACCTAAATACGACTCTCTTCGTAATGTGATAAAGAAATATGTATCTTATCCGGTTCCTGAAGTTCCGGCTCCGAATCCTGTGATTGAAATTCCCTCTATCTCTTTGACAAAGGTAGCCGATGTGTTGGCATTGGCAAAAGAACAGAAACCGGTAGAGTCGCCGACACCTTTGACCTTCGAACAATTGAACCAGGGATATGGTTATGTTTTATATTCCAAGCATTTTAACCAGCCGTTGAAAGGGAAACTGGAACTTCCGGGGTTGCGTGATTATGCTACCATTTATATTAATGGCGAGCGTGTGGGAGAGCTGAACCGTTGTTTTAACCAGTATGATATGGATATCGATATCCCGTTCAATGCGACGCTGGATATTTTGGTGGAGAACTTCGGGCGTATCAATTATGGTGAGCGTATTACTCAAAATGCCAAAGGAATTATCAGCCCCGTACGGATTGCCGGTAATGAAATATCGGATTGGAATATGTACAAGCTTCCGATGGCAGAGGCTCCGGCATTATCTTCTGGTAAAGATTATGTGTATAAGAACGGTTCATCCGGGACGTCTTCATTGAAGAATAAGCCGGTTATTTATGAAGGTACATTTAATTTGAAAGATGTCGGGGATACGTTTATAGACATGGATGACTGGGGTAAAGGCATTGTCTTTATTAATGGCATCAATATCGGACGTTACTGGTATGCCGGTCCTCAACAGACCTTGTATATTCCGGGTGTATGGCTGAAGAAGGGTGAAAATAAGATTATTATTTATGAACAATTAAATAACGGGGCTAAGAGCAGTGTAAGGACAGTAAAGACTCCGGTATTGAATAAATTGAGGAATGTGGCAATGGAAGAAAAGAAGAACCGGTTGCAGGAAAAGACAGAGAGCGCATTTAACGTAGATGAAACGGTTTTGAAGATAACAAACCTTGTTAAATCACAGGGTGGCACAATATTTGCCGAATACGATCATGCAAAAAATGCCCGTGAAGCAGGGTTAACGATGAAGCCCAGCAAAGTTATCGTTTTCGGTTCTCCTGAAGTCGGTACCAAGCTAATGCAACAGAATCCCTCTATAGCATTGGAACTTCCGTTACGTATTTCTGTTTGGCAAGATGCCGGCAACCGGGTTTGGGTGTCTTATCCGAATTTATTGGAGATAGGCAAGGAATATGGCCTGGAGGGGAACGCTATAATTGGAAATCTGCAAAAAGGTTTGGAAACGATAGTGGAGAAATCCACTAATAAGTAAAAAGAAAAGGGTTGGCATCCGAAAATGCCAACCCTTTTCTTTATCGTAATAAAACGAAACTTCTTATTTTTTACGGTTACCGTAACGGCTCATGAACTTATCAACACGTCCGGCAGTATCCACCAATTTAGATTTACCTGTGTAGAACGGGTGAGAAGTGTTAGAGATTTCGACCTTTACCAACGGATAAGTTACACCATCGATTTCGATAGTTTCCTTTGCATTGATAGTGGAACGAGTGATAAATACGTCCTCGTTTGACATGTCCTTGAATACTACAGGACGATAGTTGTCAGGATGAATTCCTTTTTTCATTGCTTTGTTATCTTATATTTAATTATTATTCTTAACAGTTTGGTAACCGGTATTTTGGGTTGCAAAGGTATTGATTTGAGTTGAACAAACAAAGAAAATCAAACTATTTTTTCCAGAATCAAGACTTTTGCGTTATTTTAGATGCTTAAGAGCATAAAGTTAGCGGAGAGTTGTTATCTTTGCTGTAGATTTTTAATCATTAACGTAATAACATATACAACAATGGTAAATTACAAAGATTTAGGGTTGGTGAACACGAAAGAAATGTTCGCAAAGGCTATCAAAGGCGGATATGCAATTCCGGCTTTCAACTTCAATAACATGGAACAGATGCAGGCTATTATCAAGGCTGCTGTTGAAACAAAGTCTCCGGTAATCCTGCAGGTGTCTAAAGGTGCCCGTCAATATGCAAACGCAACATTGCTTCGCTACATGGCTCAGGGTGCTGTTGAATATGCAAAGGAATTAGGTTGCCCGAATCCTCAAATTGTTCTTCACCTGGATCATGGTGATACATTTGAAACTTGCAAGAGCTGTATCGATTCTGGTTTCTCTTCTGTTATGATCGACGGTTCTCATCTTCCTTACGAAGAAAACGTTGCTTTGACTAAGAAAGTTGTTGATTATGCTCATCAGTTCGATGTAACTGTAGAAGGCGAACTGGGTGTATTGGCAGGCGTTGAAGATGAAGTTTCTTCTGACCACCACACTTATACTGACCCTGAAGAAGTAATCGACTTCGCTACTCGTACAGGTTGCGATTCTTTGGCTATCTCAATCGGTACTTCTCACGGTGCTTACAAGTTTACTCCGGAACAGTGCCACGTTGATCCGA